>Ga0265296_1000064_pt1 | contig 225936 bp, 254 predicted proteins | sample MunlanPumphouse1_FD_189073 | JGI IMG/M metagenome (GOLD analysis project Ga0265296, IMG submission 189073) | Groundwater microbial communities from a municipal landfill in Southern Ontario, Canada - Pumphouse #1 | ecosystem: Environmental > Aquatic > Deep subsurface > Groundwater | place...
CTGGCCCCATAAACGCCCCATCCGTTGGTCCCTGAACTTACCCCCCTAACCCCAGCCGTTCCTGCTGCGCCAGCACTAATACCATATACCCCGGCTCCGCTCGAACTCTCCCCATAAACTCCCGGTGCAGCTATCCGTCCGGAGGGAACAGTGTCTTGAGTATTTTTACCGACCACACCCGCCCCCAAAGAGGGATCGGCTGATGTAGCCGTACCCGCGGAATATCCATACGCTCCGTAAGCTCCCGAAGCCCCCGTTCCCGTCCCAAACCCATAAATCCCTCCCACTGCCCCAGACCCTAAAACGCCGATGCCATTAGTACTATAGCCGCGTACTCCAACACCATCGCTACGATTGTTCCCGGCTACACCTGCATGTCCAGCTAGTAAAGATTGCGCTGCGTTGCAGGAGGTTTCTCCAAATATTCCAGTTCCATATGTAGTGGTAGTGTTTATGCCGGATATTACCTTTCCATTCTCATAGTTGGAAGCGGTTACCACCGTCCCTCCCCTCACATTCTTGGCCGTGATGGCAAAGGGCACCGATACCAGCCGCTGGCGGCGATCGAGTGTTTGCCATACGCCCGGACTAGCTTCAAGTTGTATTTCAAGATAATAATTATCATCAACTACACTAATATTATCTAATGAATACCGCGTTCCAAGCGTAACATTAAAGACCCCATTACCATCCGGCGTCACACTTTGTAATTCGGTCCATATTGAGCTCCCGCCAGTTGGGCCTGTATATAAACTAAACCTACAGTTTGTTGGGCCAGTTATTGGAGAAGGGTCCGTACCGGCAGGCGGATTATTTGTTAATCTCCCCTGCATATTTATTAAGCCGCTGGGGATACCCCACCCTATCCCCGCCATCCCCACCAGCATTACCGCCGCGATCATGAGTCCGACTTGTCCCGAGTTCCATCGAGGGAGCCCAACTTTTAATTTTCTCATTTTTTTGCCTCCTAATGGTTCGACTCGTCCACTTCGTTCCCTCGCTCACCATAATGCCTCGACGCTGCTCGGCATAAAACAAAAAATCCAGCCCCGGGCTGGATGATCAAACGGCTATTTCGCACCAATCCCGTATAACGATAAGATTGCTGCCATTGGTTATATTATACGCTTAAAAGTAGTGGGAAATCAACCGATCTTAACGAAGGAACCTGCCCATCAATTTCCATCCATCTTTTATCTTTAACTTAGCTTTTTTGAGGGAGCGTTCGTTAAAACCCGCCATTGCGGAGTCCCTCGATTTCTCTCGGGACAAGTGCAGAGTGCGGAATGCGGAGTGCGAATCGAATATCACGAACGGGACGGGCTCGGCAGTGTGAGTCATCAACTTTAGCGGAGTGGGATGGTCGGGCAGCACTAAAATGCGGAGTGCCAAGTGCGGAGTGCGGAGCTCTTTTAAGATTGTGCCCACAACCAGGCGGTCGAAATCTTCGATGGCTTTTACTTTACCCTTAATGTCTCCCATATGGCCGGCTTCGTCGGGGGCTTCGACGTGGACCAGTACCAGGTCGTGTTCTTTTAATGCCCGCAATGCGTATTGGGCCTTGCCTTTATAATTGGTATCCAGAAAACCCGTAGCCCCCGGGACATTGATGACTTCCATCCCCAGTATCTTCCCCAATCCTTTTAATAAATGCACCGCGGTGATCACGGCGGCGGATTTGCCGTATTGCCTCTTGAAGGGTTTAAGTTGTGGCGCGGCCCCCTGCCCCCACAGCCAGATCATGCTCGCCGGTTTCTTGCCCTGCTTGAGGCGCTTGATGTTCACTGGATGTTCAAGCAGGGGGACAATCGACTCTTTCATGAGCCGTCTTATCAACTCGTTATTAGGCAGATGATCTTCGATAAGTTTACCCGTGATGTCGTGGGGGGGAGTTGTACTCAAATGCCGAATGCCGAATCCCTCGACGGAACTCGGGACAAGTGCCGAATGCCTAATTATTAAAAGGTGGCGGTAGGATAGGCCTGTGACAAAACGAATGCCTTTGCCGCCTAGTTTCTTATTGAGCGTCTTTAAGATCTGGTCGGCCTCTTTGGTTGTGATGTGACCGGAGGTGAAGTCGGCCATCTTACCGTCCTCGATCGTCACTAAATTGCAGCGGAAAGCCACTTCATCTTTTTTTAACTTGATGCCTAAGGATGCGGCCTCCAGCGGCCCCCGGCCGGTATAAAATTTCTTGGGATCGTAGCCGAAAATCGACATAGCCGCCACATCGGAGCCCGGGGACATGCCTTTAGGGATATTGTTCACCCAGCCGCATGCGCCATGTTTAGCCAGAAAATCCATATTCGGGGTTTTGGCGTACTCGAGCGGCGTTTTACCGCCGAGTTCTTTGAGGGGATGATCGCTCATCCCGTCGCCAATGAGGACCAGATACTTCATGGGGTGAATCTTTTTAAGGTTTTGACAACCTTTTCGGCCTCTGCGGTGACCACCTTGCTTTCTTGAACCGCCGGGACCAGTTTCTGGTCAACGAATTGTTTGATCTGCGGGGCGGCCGAAAGCGCCAAAGGATAAGTGCGGTATAAAGCGTCGGATGCCCAGCCCTTGAGGCGGGATTCATTGATGGTTTTTTTAGCGGTCTCCGCCAGGGGGAGCAATAAAATTGTCTCAAGGATAAATCCGCAGATCAGCAGGGTCTTGACGACGCCCGATAATCCTCCCAGCAAGCCATCGAGCGGCCCCAAAAGCTTGACGCTCACTAGATTTTTAAGCAAAGCCAGGCCGAATTCCCCTAAAAAATAAAGTATCGCGAACAGGGCCAGCGCGAGCACGGTCTGCCCCATGCTGCGCTCCTCGGTGTGCAGGAATGGAACCGTTTGAACAATGATCCGGGAGAAGGCCGTGGATAAATACACGCAGAAATAGATCCAGAGGATGGAGAGAAAATTTCGCATAAGGCCGGTCTTTAAACCGAATAAAAAGAACAGCAATAGAGCGGCGCCGATCGCCAGGTCTATCGAGTTAAACATTTCTTAAGTTTGGGATACTTAAGCGCCAGGATCTCCGCCGCCAGAATGGCCGCGTTCTTGGCGCCGTCGATGGCCACGCAGGCCACCGGAACTCCGGGAGGCATCTGCACGATCGAAAAGAGAGCATCGTGTCCAGAAAGCGCGGGAGAAGATATCGGCAGGCCGATCACCGGCAGGTGGGTGTGCGCCGCTACCACCCCGGGCAGGGCTGCCGCCATGCCTGCCGCGGCAATGATCACTTCATATTTCTTTTCGGCCTGCTTTGCGAAGTCCACCACTTGCTTGGGATTGCGATGGGCGGAAGCGACGGTCAGCTCATAATCGATGCCGAAATCCTTGAGCGTTTGGGTGGTTTTTTCGATCTTGGGCAGGTCCGACTGGCTGCCTACTATTATTCCGACCTTCCCATTTTGGATTTTGGATTTTTTCATTTGGATTTCCCCTAGGGAGGGGTTACGGTCATGATCTTTTTGGCCTGGTCGGGATACTTGGCCACGAAGATCAGCTCTTCCCGGGTGAGCGGCTTCTGGGTGTGAACATTGGCGTAGCGCACCAGCTCCAACACCCGGGTGGCCTCGGCATCATTCTTGAATTCTACCTCGAGGTTGCCGAACACGTTGCGGAAACCCTTGATGCCGGAATATTCGCCCACGGTGATCATGCGGCCGGTCTCCACCAGCTCGGGCTCGCCCCGGCCCAGCTCTTCGTAATCATAAAGCTCGTAGTTGCGGCGATTCTTGAGCGCGCCATCGGCGTGGATGCCGGATTCGTGCGCAAAAGCGTTGCTCCCCACCCCCACCTGGTTGTAGGGAATTGGCAGGCCGAAAGCATAAGAGGCGTATTTGGCAAAGGACCAGATCTGGTTGAGCTTGATCTCCGGCGGGAAAAGGTTTTGGTCCTTGAATCCACTGGAATATTTAAGAGCCAGCAGGACCGACAACAGGTCGGCGTTCCCGGCCCGCTCGCCCACCGCATTGATGCAGGTGTTGATATAAGCGTCCTGGCCGCCTTCGACGATCCCCCGCGCTCCGGCTACCGAACAGGCCACCGCCATTCCCAGGTCGTTGTGGCAATGCATCTCCCAGGGGATCTTGGTCTTTTGGGCCAGCTCTTTCATGCGGGCGTAGATGGTCAAAGGATCGTCCGCACCCAAAGTGTCGCAATAGCGCACCCGTTTGGCCCCGACTTCTTTGGCGCCCAGGCCAAACTCTATCAAGCTCTCGATCCCGGTGCGGGAGGCATCTTCGGCATTGACCCCCACGGTCTCCGCGCCTTGCGCATAAGCGGCCTTAACCGCATCCTGCATGGATTTGATGACACTGGCAAAAGAGAATTTCCCCTGGAACTTGAGCTCCAACATGATGGGAGAGGTGGAGATCGAAAGATTTAAATGCCTGATCTTGGGACAGAGCTTGAAAGCCAGGTCAACATCGGATTTTAATGCCCGCACCCAGCCCTCGAGTCGGATGGGCTTGAGCACTCCCATTTCGGCTAGTTCCAGATTGGCGTTTAAATAATTGGTCTCATGGTAGGTGAAGGGAAAACCGAATTCCGACTGGGTGATACCCATCTCATTTAGATACCAGTTAATGAGAGTTTTCTCCAGCTTGGACAGGCCGATTCGGCTGGTCTGCACGCCATCGCGATTGGTAACGTCAATTATGTATACTCGCGGCATGTTTTTATTATAACGTAAGTATGCTAGAATTTCAAACATGAAAACCGTGGCTCTGATCGGCTATCCGCTGGGACATTCCATCTCTCCCGCCATGCATAACGCCGCCTTCCGGCAGTTGGGATTGGACTTTGAATATGTGCCGCTGGAGGTCTCGCCGGACGAGCTGGCCCAGGCCATAGAAGGCCTGCGGGCCCTGCATTTTGCCGGCTTCAACGTTACCGTGCCTTTCAAGGAAAAAGTGATGCCCTATCTCGATGACATCACCAAACTGGCGCAGACCGTCGGCGCAGTAAATTGCGTGCAGAACCAGGAAGGCAAACTGGTGGGCTTTAACACCGATGCTCCCGGCTTTCTGGAATCTTTAAGGGAGGACGCGGGGTTCGATCCTAGAGGAAAAGATTGCCTGGTAATAGGTGCGGGCGGCGCGGGCCGGGCAGTGGCAACCGGGCTGGCCGAATCCCACGCCAAAACGATCCTGATCTATGATGTCCTCGAGGAAAAGGCCCGGGAGCTGGCAGAATATTTGTCAGATAATTTTGACTCAGATATCCGATCCTTGCCTCTGGCATCCATACCGGCATCCCTAACCAAATCCCAACTTCTGATAAACTCTTCCCCGATAGGTATGTACCCGAGAACGGATAACTCGCCTTTGCCGGATGGCGTGAAAATCCATAATAAAATGATGATTTATGACCTGGTCTATAATCCCGCCGAGACCAAGCTGTTAAAGCAAGCGAAAGCGGCCGGGGCCAAAGCGGTTTCGGGATTAGGCATGCTGGTGAGACAGGGGGCCTTGGCGTTTACGGTCTTTACCGGCAAGCCCGCGCCCATAGTGGTGATGTTTGAAGCCGCAAAACAAGCGTTATCTTCTTAGTAATACTTCAGGGATATTTCCAAGCATTTTATAGCCCAGCTGGACCTGGACGCGAGTAAAGTCGGGCATAAAGTCCATTCCCGCTTCAAGAAATAGCTCCTTCCGGTCTAATATCCCTTCCAGCCGCAAGGACACGGCCGGGCCGAAGAGGGGATTGGTGCCGGAATAAGCGACCGCGCCAAGGTTAAGATAGAGCGGCGAGCCGGTCGCCGTTCTCATGATCGGGAGTTCAAATCCCCCAAAAAGCACCAGTGGATTGTCCCCCAAAAGTGAAAGGTCGGGGCCGGTTGAACCTTCCAGGCCATACCTGAACTCCGCCCATTCAACGGGCAAAGGATTCTCCAGGCACGTCCCAACCGCAAAACCTTCCCGCACCCCGGCCTCAAAGGCCACATGATAAGCCACAGAGGCGTGACCGATCAGGATCAACGCCAACGCCACAATCGTTTTTTTCATCAAACTCCCCTCCTCAATCGCTCGATCAAAAATATCGGCAGGCCGGCTTCCTTCATCCGGCCCTGGACCGCCTCGATATTATAATCGACTCGCAGCCATTCGGCCTCCCCTTTCTGGGCATCGAAGATCAGAAAAGCCCCGCGGGGATCTCCGTCGCGCGGCTGGCCGACACTGCCGGGGTTGATGATCTTTTTTTCTTCATGCGTAAGCTCGAGCGGCCGGTGGGTGTGCCCGACGAATAATATCGGCTTGGTCATAAGATCAAATGTCGGCAGGGCCTCTTCTAATTTGGTCAAATATTCCTCCGCCGGATTGAGGAGCGAGCCGTGCACGATCTGAAATTCAGGAAAATCCAATGTCAAGGGCAAGCCCCGGATATACTCCAGATTTTCAGTGAGCATAATTTTTTGGGTCCAGCGGACTGCCGTTGCGGGATCGGGATAAAACCAGGTAAGGGGGAGTTCTTTGAGAACGGCTTTTTCATGATTGCCCGCAATGGAGATGATCTTTCGTTGCTTGATTATCTCACAGCATTCATTAGGGTTAGGACCATAGCCGACGATGTCTCCCAGGCAGACGATCTGGTCGACCTTATCTTCAAGTTCGAAAAGGACGGCCAGGAGGGCCTCGAGGTTGCCGTGAATGTCGGCGATAATGCCGTAGCGCATGGTAGAATTATAGCATGGTGAGTTTTACCGTCGCGGACATATCTATCGAAGCCGATCGGGATCTGACCGAGCAGGCCCATCTCTCGCTAAAGAAACATTTAGGGTTTATCGATCAATACCTGCCCAAAATAGATAAAGCCCCGATTTTCGCTCCACGGATCGTCAGGGATATCCGCTGGGCGGGGGGTCGGGCGCGGGCTAAACCGCTCGAAATATTGGACGGCGCCCTGCTCGATCGTCTGTCCCATGACCTTTTACGGCATACCAAAGAATTGGCAATGGAAAAAGGGGGGAATCAATTTTTACAGGTGCGGGTCTCCCGCCGATTGAAGCTCTCGGATAAATTGGTGATCGAGATCGATCCAAAAGACACGCCCTGCGGGATCTCGGTTAGGCCGGGGGTCGTGGTTGTTTCACGTTCTGGCTCGCTGGCTGCAGCAACAGCCGCCGCTCTTTTAAACTTTTCGATCGAAGAGGGCTTAAAAAAAGCCCGGAAGATAAAGGGGCTGGCGGGCATTTTGATCTATCAAGGAGAGCAGGTGGGGATCTCCGGCAAGATCAAATTACATGCGGCGTGATTAAAAACACGATTTCCGTCTTCGCCTTCTCGATCGTCCGATTTTGAAAGAAAAAGTTTAAAAGCGGGATATGGCCCAGGATCGGGACGCGCGTGGTGTTCACCCGATCAGTTTCCGACATTAATCCCCCCACCACAATGGTCTCGCCATTCTTGACCCTCACCGTTGAGGCAGCGTTGCGGGTGGAGATCACCGGGAATTCCCCAGCCGGAGTGGTGCGCCATTCGGAAATGGAAGAGACCTCCGGCTGGATATCCGCGGTGATATGATCTTCTTCCCCCAGTTTGGGCAGGATCTTAAGCTTGACTCCCGCGTCGATATATTCCACCGTCCATTGGGCCTGGGACCCGGAGGAGGAAACCGGCACCGAAAAGGGAATGCGATTGCCGATATTGATCACCGCCTCGTGATTATCGAGTGTGGCGATCCGGGGGCTGGCCACCACCCGGGCCTTGCCCGCCCCTACCAGCGAATTGATAGTGGTGGATAAATTCTCTGCTAGGGAAGTTTTCCGGGTGTCTTTGTCAGTCACCAGCTTAAAAGCCCCGTTATTATAATTGATCCCCAGACGGATGGCGTCAGATTCGGCGATCTCCACCACCCGGCTCTCGATAAGTATTTGGGGAGTAGGTTGATCTATTTTCTCTACGATCCCTTCAACTTCCAAAATATCCGAATCCCTACCGCGCAACACTAGAGTATTGGCGCGTTCTCCGGGAAGAGACACCACTTGGGGGTTCAGTTTGGCAAGCAATTGGCTAACCCGGTCAGCCGAAAGATATTTGAGTTTTATAACGCTGGCTTCGCCCTTATAGGCCGTCGGGGAAAGATCTTGCGGCAGGGTCGAGACCAGGATGACCCGGCCCTTTCGTTCGTAACTAAAGCCGTTGGACCTTAAAATATGATCGATGGCCTCTTCGGCTGTTGTTTGATTGAGATGGACGGTCACCCGCTTAGCCACGGCTATTGGGTCGGCGGAGGCCACCACATCGAGGCCGGCCTGCTTGGCGAGCACCTGCACTACATCTAATACCCCCGCGTCCACAAAATCGATACGGGGGATGGGCTCCTGCGCATAAGCTGTCTGGAGCGGCAAACAGATCAACCAGAACAGGATCATTTTTTTAAACATAGTTTGACCTCGCTTTCTTCAATGGATTGAACCGAATAATCTCCGACTTTATCCCCCACCCCGACTTGGGCTCCCCGGCCGCCGATCTCGACCAGGGCGACTTTGCCGGCTATCACCCCGGCCAGGCGGACATAACCGGAAGCTAAGGCCACCGGTTCGGCCCCCATATATAATGTTAAGGAGGGAGAATTGGTTTGGTTGTGAGTTTGGTAAACAAAAAGCGCGGACCGTTGCGGAATGGGCTTTTCTTCACTGACCGGGATTTCTGGCGGAGGGGATGGGGCTGGGCCACAGGCCGAAAGGCCCAGCGACATCAGCAATAAGATCGTATAAGCCAGATTATTCATCAAGACCCGGTATAGCAATTACGATGCCAGGTTTTTAGGCCGAAAAAGCTGTTGTTTTGATGGGAATCTTGTCGGGCTAGTTAGAAATCGCTACAGTCGGCCTTTGGTGGAAGGGATCCCGGCTTTGCGGGGATTTAAGGCACAGGCCTGCCCCAGCGCCAGCCCAAAGGCCTTAAAGATGGCCTCGATCTTATGATGGGTGTTCTTGCCGCGGATGAGGTCGATGTGCAGGGAAATGCCAGCTTTATAGACGAATGATTCAAAGAATTCCCGCAGCATCTCGGCGTCGAGGAACAATTTGATCTTCTGTTTTCCGACTTGCGCATAGATCAGCTCTTTTTCGAAACGGGCTTTGAAGGTAAAGTGAGGACGGCCGGAGATATCGATCGCCGCGCGAACCTCGGCCAGGGATTCGTCCATAGGCAGGACCGCGTGGCCGAAGCGCTCGATCTTTAACTTCTTGCTGAGCGCGCGGCTAAAGGCCTCCCCCAGTGCCAGCCCGGTATCCTCCACTAGATGATGCAAGTCCACTTCGAGATCGCCTTTGGCGGAAAGTTTCAAGTCAAAAAGCCCGTGCTTGGTAAACAGGGTGAGCATGTGCCCCATAAAAGGGATAGGATATTTTATCCGGCTTTTCCCTTTGCCGTCCAGGTTCAATTCTATCTTGATATCGGTTTCTTTGGTCTTTCGCCGAAGCTTGGTCTTTCTCATTTGAAAAGTTGTTCCTGTCCGGCCCTTCCTGATTTGAGCTTCTTGCCTAGGTGATTGGCGGCCGCCAGCGTTATCATCCGGCCGCGGGAAGTCCTCTCAATGAACCCAATCTGCATCAGGTAGGGCTCATAGACATCTTCGATGGTCTCGATCTCTTCGGAAATTCCGGCCGAGAGCGTCTCCACCCCCACCGGCCCCCCGCCGAACTTGTCGATAATGGTGATCAGGTATTTGCGGTCCACCTTGTCCAGGCCAAAATTATCCACTTCCATGGAATCTAAACACTGCTTGGCGATATTAATGTCGATGCGGCCCGACCCCTTGACCTGGGCGTAATCCCTTACCCGTCGTAAAAACCGGAGGGCGATGCGAGGGGTGCCGCGGGAGCGCTTGGCGATCTCTTCCGCTCCCTCTTTTTCGATCTCGATCTCCAAAGTGCGCGCGGCGCGGATAACGATCTGGACCAGCTCTTTTTGATCGTAGAATTCCAGCCGGTTGACGATCCCGAAACGGTCGCGCAGGGGAGCAGAGAGCAGGCCGATCCGCGTGGTAGCCCCGATCAGGGTGAAGCGGGGCAAATCCAGCCGGATGCTGCGGGCGCTGGGACCTTTGCCGATCACGATGTCCAGGCCGAAATCTTCCATGGCGGGATAAAGCACCTCTTCCACCACGTGGTTCAAGCGGTGGATCTCGTCGATGAAGAGGATATCGAATTCCTTGAGGTTGGTGAGGATCGCCGCCAGGTCCCCCGGCCGTTCGATCGCCGGCCCGGAGGTCACCTTTATATTGACCCCCATCTCAAAGCTTATGATATTGGCCAGGGTGGTCTTGCCCAGGCCCGGCGGACCGTAGAAGAGCAGATGCTCGAGAGCTTCCCCCCGATTGCGGGCGGCTTCCATGTGGATCTTTAAATTCTTGATGGTCTGCTGCTGGCCGATGAAGGAATCGAGTTTCTTGGGGCGCAGGGAGACGATATCTTCTTCATTCATATAATCTTTTGTACTCATAGTAGCTGCCCAGCACTTTTTGCACGTAATAGCGGGTTTCCCGCATGGGGATGAATTCGATGAACTCATCGATATCCAGGTTCCGCATGTCGCCATTATACCAGTTATTTACCAGCTTTTTTATCCGCACCGGGCCGCCGTTGTATCCGGCCAAAGCCAGCGCCACGTTGCCGTCAAAACGCCTTATCAAATCCGAAAGATAAAAGGTCCCCATCTTGAGGTTGGTATCCACCTCATACATCTTCGATCGGCGGTAAGGTTTGATCGACAGCCGTTTAGCCAGAATCTTGCCGGTGGAGGGAATGATCTGCATCAGGCCATGGGCCCGGGAGCGGGAAAGGGCGCGGGACCTAAAACGGCTCTCTTCCCGGATCACTGCCAAGGTTAGGAAGGGATCGAGGCTGAAATCGCGGGAATACTTTTGCACCTTTTCAAAATATCCTTTGGGATAGGCCAGTTTTCTTACCTGGAGGGATTCTTCCGTTAGGCCCTGGGTCAATTTAGTGATGACCCGGGCTTCCCCTTGCGCGTAATCGATCAGCTCCAGGTCCATCAGCGCCTGGTACATTAATAGACGCCGGTTCAGATCGGCATTTAGGGCTTCCTGGCGGTCTGGGGCCCGCTTGATTTGGGGCTGGGTATATCCCAGGGCCTTCAACCTTTCCCGGGCGCGATAGGAAGCATAAGTATGGTCAAACTTTTCGGCCAGATAATAATAGATCCCAGCGGCTTCCGTTGGTCGCCCCAATCGTTCCTCCAGTTTACCCCACCAGAAAAGGCACTTGGCGGTTTCTTCTCCCGCTGGCAATTTGTAAGCTTGGGAAAAGACCGTTCGCGCCGATTCAAAATCGGCCTGGCGATAAAACAGCATACCCGTTTGCCAGATGGCCTCGTCGGCGGGGCGCGACGCCGGCGGCTTGGCCTTTTTTCGGATGAGCGCGGTCGGCTTTAGCCGGGCCTCCGCGCGCGGACGCAAGGCACTATCATGATAGGTTTTCAGCAGTTGGTTATAGGTGTAAGCCGCATAGCTGTTTTCTTTTCTGTCGCGATAAGTTTCGGCGATCTCAAAGAGGGCGTATTCCTTGAGGATGAACCGCTCGTCTTCCAAGGCGCGGGTATAATAGCTCAGGGCTTCCCGGTATTGGCCCGCCCCGCGTAATTTTAGGCCGGCCACAAAATCCTGCGCGCCATCGGCCCAGGCAATTGCGCTAAAAAGCAAAAAAACAGCCGTTAAGGCGAAGATTTTTTTCACGGTGATATAAATTCTACCACAAAAACTGCTCCTATGCTAGAATACCCCCATGCCGGAACTGCGCCAGAACCCCGCCACTAAAGAATGGGTGATCATCGCCACCGAACGCGCACAGCGGCCGGAAGAATTCGCCCCTCCCGTCGCCGAGGAAAAAGAAGAGGTCAAGAATCACTGCCCCTTTTGTGAGGGGAACGAAACCCTCACCCCACCCGAGATCTTAGCTTACCGCTCTTACGGCTCCAAACCCAATACCCCCGGTTGGTGGATTAGGATCATCCCCAACAAATTCCCGGCGCTGATCCCCCAGGGTAACGTGCGCCGCAGCAAGCAGGAAGAGTTTTTCCGCTACATGGACGGCGTGGGCGAGCACGAGGTGATCATCGAATCTCCCCGCCATGACGAAAGCCTGGCCACCATGTCGCAAAAACAGGTGGAAGAGGTCTTTTTGGCTTATCGGGAGCGTTATATAACTTTAAGCCAGGACCCGCGTTTTGAAATGGTCATGATCTTTAAAAATCACGGCCGGTCGGCGGGCACCTCGGTGCGTCATCCTCATTCCCAGGTCATCGCGACTCCCATTACCCCCATGCATCTGCGTCACCGGTTGGAAGAAGCTATGCGCTATTTTGACGACACCGGTGAATGCGTCTTCTGCGCCATGATCAAAAAGGAATCCGCTTTCAAAGAGCGGATAGTTATTGAAACCGACAATTTTTCGGTTTTTGTGCCCTTTGCCGCCAGTTCCCCTTTTGAGACCTGGATCTTGCCTAAAAAACACGACTCCTCGTTCCAATCTATTACCTCCGAAAGGGTAAAAGAGTTGGGCTTTGTGATGAAAACCGTGCTCTGCAAGATCCACGAGCCCCTACGCGACCCGGATTACAATTACGTGGTCCGCTCCTCTCCCAGCCACGAAAAAGACGTGGAGTATTATCATTGGCACATCCAGTTAGTTCCTCGGGTCACCTCCGTGGCGGGCTTTGAGCTGGGATCCGGGATCTTCATTAATAGCGTGATCCCCGAAGAAGCCGCCCGCTTCCTGCGCGCCGCCAGCTCAACGTGAAACCCCTTTCTGAAGCCGAAAACTTATTGATCCGGAACAGTTACCGCATCTTGGCCAGGGATAATAAACGCCCTTTGCTCATCAAGACCGACGGCCAATCCCACCTTTCGGAAATAACCGCGGAGCTGCTGGTGGAAAAAGAAAAAACGAGCTACGCCGTGCTGTCCGGACCATTGCTCGATCCAACGGATATGGTTCTGCGCCGCCGTTTTACCGAGGCCGCTTTTGTTTTTAAAACCCCACAATTGCTCTATATTGACCTCGAAAACCACAAGATCCACAAGATCAAATTGGAGTTGCCCCGGCCGGATAGTGAGGTCTTTTTATTGTATTTGGTCGCCTTGTTCATAATACTTATGATTGCTGGTATAATCTGGCTGTTGATCCAGCTAAGGTTGGTATAAAACATGCGCTTAGGAATAATTTATAAAACCGAAGACCGGCTGATCGCCGGCACGGCCCGCAAACTTACCCGCGACCTTCGGGCCTCTGGTCATAAGGTCACTTCCCCCAATTCCCGCTGCCGTCTCATTCTCACTCTGGGCGGGGACGGCACCATTTTACGCGCGGCGCGGCTTTCGTATAAATTTAAGGTCCCCCTGCTCACCGTCCACATGGGTGGACTGGGATTGCTGTCCGAGATAACCTTGGGGGAAGTGAACGCCGCGCTTAAAGCCGCGGCCCAGGGGCAGTGCACGATCGATGAGCGCCGCCTGCTTAAGGTGGAAGTGCGGCGCGGAAAGAGGATCATCAAACGCGGCATCGCGCTCAATGATGCGGTCGTGGGCAAAAGGGACATCGCCCGAACCATTAAGCTGGAAGCATTTTTAAAAGGGCGCCTGGCGGGGGAATATGTGGCGGACGGATTGATCGTGGCCACCCCCACCGGCTCTACCGCTTATAATTACGCCGTAGGCGGGCCCATCTTACCCATCCATTCCCCCGCCTTCGTCATCTCCCCCATCGCTCCTCACCGGGGCGCCAACCGCTCCATTATTTTGGCGGAACCGATAACGGTAAGGGTTAAAAAGGGCGGGGTTCTGCTGACCTTGGATGGACAGGAGATCTTTAAATTGGAAGAGGGCGATCTGTTAACCGCGGACTTGAGCCGGGAAAGCATAAAATTCCTGCGGCTTAAGACCTATGATCTCTGGGATATACTGCGCACCAAGCTTTACTGGGGTTAATTCAGTTCGGCGGGCACAAGCTTGGTCAGCGATCCGACATCATCCAAAACAGCCAGATAATGCGGGTCGCTTAAGTTGGCAGCCGAGGTTATGGGAAAGGCGGAAAAAAGGACCAGCTTGCTGAACTTGGTGCCGGACAATCTCTTGAGATATTCCAGCATAACATGCTGGGTTAAATATTCCAATACTTTGGTTTGATCCATTTTTCTCACCTACTTATTGATATCGATCTTCTTAAGCAGGGCCGCTTCCGAGAATTTGGCCTCCAGGATGTCCACGAATTTGCCGGGGGCCTTATCGTTGATGGTCCTCCAGGTCTTGGGCCCCAGATAGACCTCTTTTTTCCAGGTGGTTCCCTGGATGCTGTAGGTATCGAATTCTATTTTCTTTTCAGTGTTTGCCATGTTACTCATCTCTTCTCATCTATATATCGTGCACTTTTTCAGGAAATTTCACTTTATTTTTTGACGATTCTATGATAAACTTTTTCTCCATATGACTACCGCCTCCCCCGATGATATGCAAAATTTAATTAATGCCGAACTTAAAGAAAATATCGCCGCCCACAAACTTTTAGCCGAGGACCTGGCCCCCAAGATCGAGCAGGCCGCCCTTCTTATGATCGAGGCCTTAAAGGCCGGCCGCAAGATATTTTTCTTCGGCAACGGCGGCTCGGCCGCCGATTCCCAACATTTGGCGGCGGAGCTCGTCGGTCGCTACCGCAAGGAGCGCCGTTCACTTCCCGCCCTAGCCCTGTCAACCGATACCTCGATCCTTACCGCGATCGGCAATGACTATGGTTTTGAGCTGGTCTTTGCCCGACAGATCGAGGGCCTGGGGGAGAAGGGGGACGTGGCGTTCGGCCTTTCGACCTCCGGCAATTCCAAGAACGTGATCGAGGGGATATTGAAGGCCAAAGAAAAAGGATTAAAGACCATCGGTCTTCTGGGCGGTGACGGCGGGCGTATCAGCCGGATCGTGGGTCTGGCGATCGTGGTTCCCTGCCGGGCGACCCCCCGCATCCAGGAGTGCCATATCACCATCGGCCACATACTCTGCTCGCTGATCGAGCAAGAGCTTTTTGCCTGATGGAGAGATTCCTTAAATCCAGGTTCAAGACCGGGCCCAAGATCGGTGAAAACCCCTTTTCCCTTACCTACCGCGGCACCTTTCTTTCCGGAGAAAAACCGGTCATCATCAAGATCTACAAGCGCGGGACCTTGAACTCCGCGCTCATCAAGAACATGAAGGCCAAGGTCAAACTGCTTTCAGAGATGGACCATCCCGGCATTGCCCGGCTCTACGACGGGGACTACGGCTGGCAGGGATTCTATTATGTGCGCGAGTTCGTGGAGGGCCGGACTTTGGGAGAAATACTTCAGGGCGGGAAAGCCGAGCTCTTTGATGCCGACCGGATCATTGGGCTGGTCTGCGAAGCTCTTTTAATCCCCCACCGGGCGGGCCTGGTGCACGGGGCCATCAAGCCCGAGAACGTCTTTATCCTGGCAAACGGCCAGATAAAGCTGGCGGATTTTACGATCGAAGGAGAGGTCAAGGAAGCGCTCCCGCAAAAAGCGGTGGTGGTGTTGAGCCGTTCGCAATTTATGTCCCCCGAAGAGATCCTGGGGGATGTGGCGCGCGCTTCTTCGGATATTTATTCTGTCGGTTTGCTCTATTATGCTTTGCTTTCCGGGATCCTGGATTTCCCGCCCGCCCGCAAGCTCAACGGCGCGCTCCCCCCTCCCCCGGGACTGCCCAAATACGCGGAAGATGTTTTGGATAAGGCCTTACAGCCCGATCCCCTGCTGCGCTTCCGCACGATCGACGACTTTCTCCAGAGCTTAAAACAAAAAACCCTGGTTGAAAAGCGGGAGGCGTTGGATTTCCCTCCCATTGAACTGGAAAACCGGCCGCCGCTCGAGGCACAGGAAGTGGTGGTGGTGCGGCAGGAGCGCAAACGCAGTTTCTTTCTTTTGATCGTGATCGGGCTTTCCATAGCGGCAGGATTGATCTATATGTTGATCATGCGGTCATGCGTGAATTACTAATATACTACTTGTTGTTCGTGGTAGCGGCGGCTTTGGCGGTCGCCGCCCTGGTCTCGCGTCTTAAGATAAATCGCCCCCTGCGTTTTATATTTATCATAATGCTGTTGATCGCCTCGCCGGTGATCTTAAGCTATCTGATGATGAATTTTTCTTCCCTGCCGGAAGTTACCGTTCCCGATTTGATCGGGCTTTCCGAAAACGAGGCCCGAGTGCGGGTCGAGGCGGAGGGGCTTAAATTGCAGGTTGAAAACGCTTACGAAGAATTTTCCGATATGGTGACGTTCCAGCGTCCCGAGCCGGGAAGGACAGTTAAGATGGGCCGACCCGTATTTGTGATCTTGGGCAAGCCGCAGGTAATGCCCTTAACTCCTTCGGCTACGCCCGAGCCCTCTCCCGAAATACCCAAGGAGGAGCCCATATGGTAAAAATAGCGCCTTCCATTTTATCCGCTGATTTTTCCCGGTTGGGGGAAGAGATCAAGAAAGTTGAAGCGGCGGGAGCGGATCTCATTCACATCGATGTCATGGACGGGCATTTTGTCCCTAATATCACGATCGGCCCCCTGGTGGTCAAGGCCTGCCGCAAGATCACCAAACTTCCGCTCGACGTCCATTTAATGATAGAAAATCCCGATCGTTACATACCGGATTTTGCCAAAGCCGGAGCGGATATCATTACCATCCAGGTCGAGGCCAGCAAAAACCTGGAAGAGGATATCGAGTTGATAAAAAGAAATAATTGCAGGCCGGGGGTCGTGGTCAATCCTAAAACCCCGATCGAATCCGTCTTCCCGGTGCTCGATAAGATCGTGATGGCGCTTTTGATGACCGTCAATCCCGGTTTTGAGGGACAAAAGTTCATGCCGGAAGTCCTGCCAAAAATAAAGGAATTGAAAAAGAACATAGAACGTAGAGCGTTGAACGTAGACATCGAAGTAGACGGCGGGATCAACCCCCAAACCGCCAAGGAAGCGGTCAAGGCCGGGGCTAACGTCCTAGTCGCCGGCTCGGCTATATTTTACGCGAATGATTATTCGGAAATAATAAAGAAACTGAAAAACTCATAGATCGACCGCTTTAAGTGAAATTTCCCGCTGCATCCTTCGAGAATGCTTTATCATGGTGGAAGCGGCAGCTACAACTATTAGGGATCGCTTCGAGCGATCGACCAATTGGCCAAGAATGCAGGTGCGTGGGATCAGAAAAGTCAACGAAGGATTGCGGGATGAAACATTTATCGATGGTTTAGCGGATTTTGCCGGCAATAGACGGGACTATCTGGGGCCGGACAGGATCGGAGATCTCCCCCGTTGGTTTAATGCCCCTCTGCGGCAAGCCAAAGATATTGTCCGCACCCAGGAAGCGGTAAGGAAACTTGGAGAAAGCGAATCGGCCCCGGCTGAAAAAGCGCTTCTGGATTTTTCGAGACAATATATCGGCTGGTCGGAGTTTTTTATATTTTTCCGCACTGCTAATTTTAAATCTGAAGCAAGTAAAATATGGGCATTTAACCAAACCTTTGACGGAATGTTCAATGCCTTAATGCAATGCGGCGGAGTCGCCGAACGGACCGATTCGGTTTACTTGCGGACGATATTGGAAACACTGGGAGAAGTGGCGCTGGTTTTAGATCCCTTAAAAGCCCGAATAAAAGCTGCACTTGATTATCGTTTAGTGGGGACGGCGCTCTATCCTGTCAACGCAGCTATGCAGCACCTGGACGCCTTGACCACTTTAGCCGGGGTTTTGCGGGCCGGCCGGACCGGAGGCGTTCCTTGGACCTTCCCGGCGATCGTGGAAAATGACTTCCCATTCTTGCAGATCGGCAATGGCGTCCATCCTCTTTTGGATCTGCAGTATCGCGCCTCTAAAAGTAATCCGCCTCAACCGGTCTCCCTTTCTTTGGGCCACAGCCGGTCGGAGGGGCCGCGGGCACTAGGAACGATAATAACCGGGCCCAATGAGTTCGGCAAAACCACCGTATTAAAAATGATCGCCTTGATGGCTTTATTGGGCCAAATGGGCGGGCCGGTCCCCGCGGAAAGCCTGCAGCTGTCTCCTTTTGCCAATTTATTGATCTTTTCATCTTGGGGAAATCAGGTTTTGAACCGGGGCGTTTCCGGCTTCGCGGGCGAAATTGAACAGTGGGGAAACCGTGATCTGCTTGGCCCGGATACTTTATTGGTGTATGACGAACCCAACGTCACCACCCGCTATTGGCAGGGCCGGGCTTTAACTTTGTCGATCTGGGAAAACCTGCTGCTTCCCTCACGTGCGACCTGGGCCATGGCGAGCCATATCGAAGACGGGCTGGAAGGTTTTTGCGCGGAACACCCCGAAATGCAGACGCTGCAGGTGGGGAAATCATTTAACCCGAAAAGCCCCGATCTGCCAAAAGATTATTCCCTCGCCCCGGGAGTAAACCATGACGAGTATACTTTACCCATTGCCGGACAGTACCTTCCAGAAGCAGTGATAGCGGGAGCAAAAAAGTTCTGCTAAAATTACCTCATGTCCTCGACTGAAGCCGATCTAAAGTTCATGCGCCAGGCGCTCCAACTTGCCAAGTCGGTCGAAGGCCGAACTTCCCCCGATCCTATGGTCGGCGCGGTCTTGGTGAAAGACGGAAAAATCCTTGCGACCGGCTATCACGCCGAGGTGACCACCCCCCATGCCGAGGCCTGGGCCATCGAAAAGGCGGGCAACTCTGCGCGCGGTGCTACGCTCTTTGTGAACCTGGAGCCCTGCTGTTATTTTGAGACCAAGAACAATCCCCCCTGCACGCAAACCATCATAAAAGCCGGGATAAAGAAAGTGGTCGCCGCGATGGAAGATCCCAATCCTTCGGTCGCCGGGAGGGGTTTTGCGGAACTGCGGGAGGCGGGAATAGAGGTCGAGGTTGGCTTGCTCGAGGAAGAGGCCCGCAAACTGAACGAGGTTTTCATTAAATATATCACCACCGGCCGGCCATACGTTATCTTAAAGGCCGCTATGAGTTTAGACGGTAAGATCGCAACTAAAACCGGCGAGAGTTTCTGGATATCCGGGATCGAAGCTCGCCAGCGCGGGCACCACCTAAGGAATATCGTGGACGCAGTGCTGGTGGGCATCAATACCATTGTAAAAGATAATCCGGAGCTTACAGTTAGGGAGATCGAAGGCCGGATAAAAAACCCCAGAAAGATCGTTCTCGATCCTAAAGCCCGCCTGCCTTTAAGTTCCAAGGTCCTAAAGATTGAACCCCAGAATACTCTAGTAGTGGTTTCGGACAAAGCGCCCAAAAGCCGGCTCGAAAAGATCAAAGCCAAGGGCGGTCAGGTATTGGTCTTAAAGGCCAATAACGGATCTTTCCCGATGGATAAATTGATGAAAGAGCTGGGCCGGCAAAAGATCACCAGCATCTTGATAGAAGGCGGGGGTAACACCAACGCCCGGGCTTTATCGGCCGGCATCGTGGATAAGGTAAACTTTTTTATTTCTCCCAAGATCATCGGCGGGACTTGCGCCCCCACCCCGGTCGAAGGAGAGGGGATCGATTCCCTGGCTCGGGCCATTAAATTAAAAGATGTTTCCGCCGTAAAGATCGGCGAGGATTATCTGCTGGAAGGGTATGTCATTCACTAATGCATGAATTAAGCATGGTTCAAGATCTTTTAGCGGCGGCGCTCAAGGCCGCCGGGGGAAAACCCATCAAGGTAGTGCGGATTAAGGTCGGCGAACATTGCCACGCGGCTCCTGATAACGTAGAATTTCTTTTTAAAACCGCGGCCCATGACAGCCCGGCAGCCAATGCCAAGGTTGAAGTGACCATTGTTCCGGGGGAAGACCTGCTGCTCGACTCTATCCAAGTCGTCTCATAGATGTTATAATTGAATCTCTTCGATGTGTTACGCCATCCCCGGTAGGGTTTTAGAACTCCGAGACAAGACCGCTATCGTAGATTATTTCGGAGAATCCAGACGGGCCATAAATGAACTGCCGGATCTTAAAATCGGCGATTACATCTATGCCCAGGGCGGCTTCGTCATCAAGATCCTCCCTCCGAACGAAGCTCTGGATATTCTCGAAACCTGGAAAGAGCTTTTTTTCAACTTGCGGGAAACCGATCTGCGCCTTTCGCGGCTCGAAAGCTCCGCCTCAAACCGTATTTTGGACAAAGCGGCCGAGGGGCGCCCGCTTAAAAAAGAAGAACTTCTTCATTTTCTGAAAACCGAGGACCCAAAAGAATTGCAGCAACTTTATAAGGTCGCCAATTTCTTAAGGCAAAAGCATCTGAAAAACGCCTGCTGTGTCCACGGCATACTCGAATTTTCCAACTACTGCCAAAATGACTGTGTTTACTGCGGCATTAGAAAGAATAGCTCTGATATTAAACGATACCGGATGACGGAGGAGGAGATCCTCTCGGCAGTGGGGGAAGCGGTAGAAAAACACGGCTTTAAGGCGCTGGTTATGCAATCGGGTGAAGACCCTGAATTCCCGGCGCAACGGGTAGCTGACATCATAAAAGAGATCAAGAAAAGATATGCCGTCCTCCTGTTTGTTTCGGTCGGAGAAGTGGGACGCAAGGGACTGGAGCAGCTCTATTCGGCCGGTGCCCGGGGACTGCTTTTGCGTTTTGAGACCAGCAATCCAAAACTTTACGAACAGCTCCATCCGGGAGATAAACTGAATGACCGCCTGGAAGAGCTCAAAGCTGCCTATGAGATCGGCTACCTGATCTTGACCGGGGGGCTGATCGGCCTGCCGGGACAAACCGAAGAGGACCTTTTGAACGATATTTTGTTGGCCAAGGAATTGAAAGCCGAAATGTACACTTTTGGCCCGGTCTTACCCCAGGGGCCCGACCGGGAATTGGTTTTAAAGGTTTTGGCGCTTACCCGACTGATCGATCCCGAGAACGCCAAGATCGTGGTGACCACCGGATTTGAAACCCTTGATCCGGAGGCCCGCCGCCTGGGATTGTTGGCCGGGGCCAATTCCCTGATGCTCAATATCACCCCTCCCCACTTCCGCCGCCATTATAATATCTACCCCGCGCGGGCGCATGAGGACGAGACCATCGAAGATCAGATCAAGAACACTATTAATTTGCTTTATTCTTTGGGTAGGGCGCCGACCGACCTAGGCATATGATAATTAACGAAAAAAAAATAAATGATCATCTTAATATTCCCTGTTCCGATCCGATTGAAAAGATCATTGAAAGATCGCTGGAAATAAAGGGATTGACTTTGCCGGAGACCGCTCGCCTTCTATTGGCCGACGATAAAAAACAGATCAAAAAAATATTTTCGGCCGCGCGCGCCATTAAAGAGCGGATCTACGGCCGGCGGCTGGTGCTCTTTGCCCCGCTTTATACGACCAACGAATGCCAAAACAACTGCCTCTATTGCGCTTTTAGGAAAGCCAACCGCAAGTTGAAGAGAAAATCCCTGTCTTTAGAAGAGATCCGGGAAGAAGTGTTGGCCCTGGAATCGCAGGGACACAAAAGGATCTTGCTGGTAGCCGGAGAAGACCCGGCTCAAGCCGGCATAGGGCATTTGGAAAAGATCATTGCTACTATTTATGGGACCAAAAGCGGCCGCGGTGAGATCCGAAGGGTAAATGTCAATGTGGCCCCCCTCTCGCTTCCCGATTTTCGGCGGTTAAAGCGGACCGGGATCGGCACTTACCAGCTTTTCCAGGAAACTTATCATCGGGAAACCTACCGGCGGTGCCATCCTTCCGGCCCCAAGGCCGACTACGAATTTCGGCTGACCGCTATGGACCGGGCGCTTAAAGCGGGAATAAACGATGTGGGGATCGGAGCCCTCTTCGGCCTGTACGACTATAAATTTGAGGCCCTGGCGCTGCTGATGCATGCCCGGTATCTGGACTCTACCTACAATGTAGGCCCGCATACCATCTCCGTGCCGCGGATCGAGCCGGCGGAAGGCGCCCCTCTAGCAAACCGCCCGCCTTATCCCGTCTCGGACCTGGATTTTAAAAAACTGGTAGCGGTCTTGAGGTTGGCCGTGCCTTATACCGGCATCATTTTATCGACCCGGGAGACGGCAGACCTGCGCAATGAATTATTCAGCTTAGGCGTTTCCCAGATCTCCGCCGCCTCCCGCACCAATCCCGGCGGCTATTCCGCCGATCAGACCGGCGCTCAATTTACCTTGTATGATTCCCGCTCCACCGCCCAAGTGATCAAGGACATCTTGCGCCTGGGCTATCTGCCCAGCTTCTGCACCGCCTGTTACCGGCTGGGCCGCACCGGGGAGGATTTTATGGACCTGGCCAAGCCGGGAAGCATCGGCAACCTTTGCCTGCCCAACTCACTTTTGACCTTTAAAGAATACCTGCTGGATTACGGCGACCAGCAGCTAAAAATCCAGGGGCAAAAGGTGATCGAAAGGGAGATCCGTGGGCTTAAAAGCTCCCGACTTAAGGACCTGACCCGAAAAAAGATCGCCGAGCTTGAGTCCGGCAAGCGGGACTTGTTTTTTTAGCCGAGGCATCGTATACTGAACGTTCACCTCGTGTGGACTAGAATAGGAAATTGATGAAAAGCTACGTCATCCCTAAAATTGAGCTTCTTGCCTGGATTGAAAGATTAATCAAGGAAAACGAAGTTGTCGCTCCGATCAAGAAAGAGAATTTTACCTCTTTCCTGCCCATCGCTTCCAGCCGGCAGATCGTGTGGGGCGCGCCCCAGACCGTTATCCCCCCCAAAGCTTATCTTTATCCTCAATCCGAGGAACTGCTCACTTATGAATTTTCCGGCCAGGGCCCCAAGGTACAGGGGAAAAATCTGACAAAACCCCGCGTGCTCTTCGGCGTTCATCCCTGCGACCTTAACGCCATTTTTTTGATGGATAAGGTCTGGGCCGAAAAGAACCCGGACGAAAATTACCTGCAAAAGCGGCAGGCCTTAACCTTAGTCGGGGTGGATTGTTTAAAGCCCTGCGCCCCCCAGGCCATCTGCCTGCGTATGGACGGGCTTAACCCCCGCGACCGTTTCGATATCTTCCTGACCGACCTGGGCGATAACTTTATTGCCGAAGTCGCCACTCCCAAAGGCGAAGCTTTGCTCAAGGGGATCGGGAAAGAGACACGGAAGGACGAGGCTAAAGAAATCCGAAAGCAGCGCGACGCCCTCTTTGATCGAGAAGAGCTCCCCCTCAAACCCAAATATGTAGACCTGCCCAAGCTCCTGAAAGAGAATTACGCTCATCCGGTGTTCGAGGAGCACGGGAAAAAGTGCTACGGCTGCGGCTCCTGCAATATGGTCTGCCCCACCTGCTATTGCTTTGACGTGCAGGATTATATGCATGTCAGCCTGGCGCGCGGGGAGCGCAAACGCGTTTGGGACGGCTGCATGCTCGATGATTTCGCCAAGGTGGCCAGCGGGGAGAACTTCCGGGAAGACCGCCGCGAGCGCCTGCGCCATCGGACCTACCGCAAGCTCTTCTACCTTTACGAAAAATGGGGACAATCGTTCTGCACGGGTTGCGGCCGTTGCATCAAGGCCTGCCTGACCAATATCGTCAGCCCCCTGGAGATCGCCAATCAGATCCACGAGAGAAAAATTACATGAACACCCTGTATACGCCCGAGCTGGCGACTATTAAAAAAGTTATCCCGCAGACCGCTTGGGAAACATTTTACGAGCTCGAACTGGACGCTCGCCCCACCCTGGGGCATAAGCCCGGACAATTCGTCATGGTCTCGGTATTCGGCGTGGGGGAAGCCCCTATTTCCATCACTTCCCTGCCGCTTCCCGACCAGCCCACATTTGAACTATGCGTCCGCAAGGTGGGGAACGTGACCGGGGCTTTGGCCAACCTCAAGCCCGGGGATAAAGTCGGCATTCGGGGCCCTTTCGGCAACGGCTTCGATTTAAGCCGCTTCAAAGGCCGGGACGTGCTGTTTATTGCCGGCGGCATTGGTTTGATCCCTCTGCGTTCTCTGATATTGACCACCTTGAACCGTCCAGCCGATTACGGAAAGGTCTTCATACTTTACGGATGCAAGACCCCTAAAGAACTTCTTTACAAAGGGGAGCTTAAAACCTGGGAGTGCAAGGATAATGTCGAGTGTCAGGTAACCGTCGACCTGGGAGACGAAGACTGGCAGGGGAACGTGGGCGTGATCACCACCCTTTTGCCCAAGATAACCTTCGATCCCCGCCGCACTCAGGCCGCCATCGTGGGCCCGCCGGTGATGTACCGCTTTGTGATCAAGGAACTTTTAGCGCGGCGCATGCCGGAGGGCAATATCTGGATGTCGCTGGAGCGCAAGATGAAATGCGGCGTGGGCAAGTGCGGGCACTGCCAGATGAACAATATTTACGTTTGCCAGGAAGGGCCGGTCTTCAATTATTCCGAGGTCAAAGCCCTGCCGGAGGCCGTCTGATGAGCGCTAAACCCAAGGTCGGGTTTTTCTCTTTCACCAGCTGTGAGGGCTGTCAGCTGGTGGTGCTCTCCATGGCGGATAAATTGCTCGATCTTTTAGGGGCGGTGGAAGTGGTGAACTTCCGCGAGGCCAGCAGTTTTAAAAGCGATGAATACGATGTCGCGATCGTGGAAGGGGCCATCTCCACGGTGCACGAGATCGAGGAGCTCCGTGAGATCCGCAAGCGCGCCAAAATACTGATCGCGCTGGGGGCCTGCGCCCACATCGGCGGGGTCAACTGCATCAAGAATTTCGCCAACCAGTATGAGATCAAAAAAGAGGTCTATAAGGACAAGGCCTCTCATTTTGACTCTATCCTGGCCCAGCCCATCGATGCCGTGGTCAAGGTGGATTATTATTCCCGGGGTTGTCCTCCCAATCGGGACGGGGAGGAATTCTTGGAGATCGTGACCGCCCTATTGCAGGGAAAGAAACCCTACATCCCCAACTTCCCGGTGTGTGTGCAGTGTAAGATGAAAGATAATGTCTGCGTGTTCCATAAAGAAAATCCCATCACCTGCCTGGGGCCGGTAACCCGGGCGGGATGCGATGCCGCCTGTCCCAGTTTTGGCAACGCCTGCATCGGCTGCCGGGGGCTGGTGGACGACCCCAACCTGGACGCCCACCAGCAAACTTTATCCGAGGCCGGTTTGACCACCGAGGATATCTTGAAGTTCTACCGTTTCCTTAACGGCATGATGGAGGTCGGCAAATAGTGTCAAAAGACCTGAATATCAATGTCCACCACGTGGCCCGGGTGGAAGGCCACGGAAATATCGTGATTGACGTCAAGAACGGCGAGCTTAAAACCGTGGAACTGCAGATCGTAGAAGCTCCCCGCTTTTTTGAGGCCATGCTCAAGGGAAGGCGCTATCCCGAACCCCCGCAGATCACCGCCCGCATTTGCGGCATTTGCGCGGTGGGCCACACCACAGCATCTCTACGGGGCCTCGAAGACGCTTTAGGCATCGAACCTTCTACCCAAACCTTATTGCTCCGCAAGGCCATACTCGAAGCTGAGACACTGCAGTCGCATGTTTTGCATTACTACTTCCTGGTGGCTCCCGATTTCTTTAAAGCTTCGAGCGTCATCCCCCTGGCGGCCAGCCATCCCGAGGTCATCCAGCGTGCCTTACGGATGAAAAAGCTGGCGGATGATGTTATAACGGTCATCGGTGGCCGGCATCCGCATCCGATCTCCATGGTCATTGACGGCTTCACCCGGATCCCGACCGAAAGCGAAATTCGCGGGCTGTTGACCCGGCTAAAGGAATCCCTGGATAAAGATATCCCGCCAACCCTAGAGCTTTTCGCTTCGCTTAAATTCCCGGCTTTTGAAAGAAAGACCGATTATGTGTCGCTCAAGCATCCCGACGAGTATGCAGCTTATGACGGCCTCATATATTCTTCAGAGACCGGCGAGACCCAACCACGAGATTATAAGAACAAGGTTAAGGAAGAAGTAGTGCTACATTCATCCGCCAAGCACGCCAAGGGGCCTTTTAAGCCCTACATGGTGGGGGCGCTTTCGCGCTTTAATAACAATCACGACCAGCTTTCGCCCGCGGCCAAGGAGGCCGCCAAAAAGCTGGGCCTGGTCGCTCCCTGCCACAATCCTTTCCTGATCTCGGCGGCGCAGGTGGTGGAATCGGTCCATAACCTCGAAAGAATGATCTATTATTTTGAAGAACTGCTGGGCCGGGGATTGAAAGACGAATCCACCGTCCGGCAAACCCTGGCCGGATGGTCGGCCAAACTTCCGGCGGTCAAAAAATGCTGGGGAGTGGGCGCGGTAGAAGTTCCTCGCGGGATCCTCTTCCATGAATATCGCATCGATGACGACGGATTGATCTCCGGCGCCAATTGCATCATCCCCACCGGACAGAACCTGGCTAACATCGAGGCGGACATGCGGGAGCTGGTCCCCCGGATATTGGATAAACCCCGCGAAGAGATCACCCTGCTGCTTGAAATGCTGGTCCGTGCCTACGATCCTTGCATCTCCTGCTCCGCCCACCTGCTCAAAGTCGATTTTGTATGAGCCGGACCCTGGTCCTGGGCCTGGGGAATACTTTGCTGAAAGATGATGGTCTGGGAGTTAAAGTGATCGAACAATTATCCCACCATTCGCTTCCGGCCGAGATCGTGAATGGCGCCACTCTGGGATTGTCTTTGCTTGAGATCCTTAAAAGCGCCGAACGCACCGTGGTGGTGGATGCGGTGGATATGGGGAGACCCCCCGGAACCTTGGTAAGATTTTCCGCCGAGGAGCTGCTCACTCTGCCGGAGAGCCGAAATTTTTCGCTGCATGAGATCGGCCTGCTCGAGGTCCTAAAGATCGGCCAGAGCTTAAATGAGGACTTTAAAAATGTTATAATCATAGGGGTACAGCCCCGGGATTTGACTTATGGCGAAGAGCTAAGCCCCGAGGTGGAAGCCCGGATACCGGATGTAATTGAGCTGATCAAAAAGGAGGTCGGTTAATGAACGTTACCCCGGAAATGCTTAAAGCCATGAATTTGTTCGAATTTTTAAAGCTCGACGAGCTTAAGGATATCGCCGCCCTGGCCAAGGTCGAGGAATTCAAAGGCGGGGACTACATTTTTAAAGAAGGCGATAAGGCCGATAATATCTATATGGTGCTGGAAGGCCGGGTGGCGGTGGAGATCGAGATCGGCCCCAACAAAAAGTCCGCAGTTTATACCGAGACCAAAGGCAAGATGTTCGGCTATCCTTCCTTGGTCAAGCCGCATATTTTCAGCACTTATGCCAAATGTCTTGACCAGGTGAAGTTGATCACCATCCGAGCGGACGAGCTGATCGATAAGGTCTTTAAGGCCGACTGCCGCCGGGGATACCTGGTAATGAACAAGCTGGCGGAGATCATAGCCATGAAATTAAAAGAGACCCGTATGCAGCTGCTCTTTTTGGTGCATGGATAATGGCTGAAGACCAGATCAAGAAAGAAATGACCATCGCCGAGGTGTTGAAGCTCAAGCCCAAGGCGGCGGCAATATTAATGACCCGGGGTATGCACTGCCTGGGCTGTGTCATCGCCCAGGGGGAGACCCTGGAGCAGGCCGCGGAGGTGCACGGCATCCCGGTCAACGAACTGCTGGAGGCGATCAATCGTGAGTGAAAAATTAAAATGCAATGTTTGCGAACACCGTTTTGAAGTGCCGCTCAAGACCAAGGCGGGAGAGCGGATCACCTGCCCCAATTGCTTCGCCCAGCTCTCTTTAGCCATTGTCAACGGCAAAAGGACCCTGCGCTGCGCCATGTGCCAGCAGGGAGTGCTGGAGTGCGTGAACGATTGCGAGAAATTGCTGGTGGAGAAGGAAAAGCGCGGTTTCTTCAATATCAAACTCAAGTAAAACGAGGTGAACCATGGTTAAGGTCTATTCCACTGCCACCTGCCCCTACTGCCACCTGGCCAAGCAGTTTTTGGCCGAGAATAAGATAGAGTTCGAAGATATCGATGTTTCGGTTAACCAGCAGGCCGCGGAAGAAATGATCCAAAAGTCCCAGCAAATGGGCGTGCCGGTTTTGGATATCGACGGCACCATCGTGATCGGTTTCGACAAGGCCAAGATCAAACAGCTCCTTAAAATATGATCCATGACCTGATCATATTAGGCGCCGGGCCGGCCGGCATCACCGCCGCGGTCTATGCCGCTCGCAAGCGCCTTAATTTCATGGTCGTAACCCGCGATATCGGCGGCCAGGCCGCCATCTCGGGCGATATCGAAAATTACACCGGATATCAATTCATTACCGGTCCCGACCTCGCCAAAAAATTCGCCGACCATCTAAAGCAGTTCTCCTTCCCCTTAAAAGAAGGCGAAGCGGTAAACCGAGTTGAAAAACTCGCCGATCAAATCTTTAAAGTGATCACCGATCAAGGCGAATATATGGGAAAAGCCCTGATCGTGGCCACCGGCAAGGTCCCGCGGCCTCTTTTGGTCCCGGGTGAGGCCGAGTTCAAGAACCGCGGGGTTTCATATTGCGCTACCTGCGACGGTCCTCTTTTTTCCGGGAAAACGGTAGCGGTGGTGGGCGGCGGCAACTCCGCTTTGGATGCCGCGCTTTCTCTGACCAAGATCGCCAAGCAGGTCTACCTGGTCAATATCAATCCCCGGTTCACCGGAGATCCCATCATGGAAGAGAAGATCCGCGCTACTGATAATGTCGTCATTTTAAACAATTCGCAAACTTTGAAGATCATAGGGGACAAGTTCGTGACAGGGATAGAGATTAAAACCGGCAAAGATACCGAGGTCCTGCCGGTGCAGGGGGTTTTTGTGGAAGCAGGGCTTACTCCCAATTCAGCGTTTATCGATTTTGTCGATAAAAATAAATTTGGCGAGATCGAGGTCAATTGCACGACCGAGACCTCAACGCCTGGGGTCTTCGCCGCCGGGGATGTGACCACGGTCCCCGATAAGCAGATCATCATCGCCGCCGGGGAAGGCAGTAAGGCCGCGCTACGGGCCTTCCGTTATCTGGCGGAGTTAAAATGAAAAAATATTATCTGGATAATACTTCCGGCAATCTCACCGACCCTCGAGTGGTCCAGGCCATGCTCCCCTATTTTTCCGAAAAATACGGCAACCCGCAAAGTTTGCACGATTGGGGGTCGGAAGCACAGGCGGCGATAAGCTCGGCCCGCGAAAAAGTAGCCCGGCTCATCAACGCCTCACCGGAGGAGATTTTTTTTACAGCTTCGGGTTCCGAATCCAACAATTTTGCGGTCAAAGGACTGGCCCTGCCCCAGGAAAATAAGGGCAAACATATCGTAGTATCCAAGATCGAGCATGTTTCCGTCCTCCATTCTATAAAAGCATTGGAAAAGCAGGGCATAACCTTGACCGAAGTGCCGGTGGATAAAGACGGCTTGATCGACCTTGAAAAATTAAAAAGCTCCATTAAACCCGAAACGATCCTGGTCGCCGTGCAGCACAGCAACAACGAGATCGGGGTCCTCCAGCCGATAGAAGAGATCGGGCGGATCTGCCGGGAAAAGAACGTGGTTTTTCACTGCGACGCCGTACAGAGCGCCGGGGTGGTGCCGCTCGATGTTAAGGCGCTCGGGGTGGGTTCGTTGTCGCTTTCGGCCTCTCAATTTTACGGCCCCAAGGGGGCGGCGGCACTTTTTGTAAAGAAAGGCACCCGGATCCTGCCTTTGATCGACGGCGGCATCCAGGAAGACGGACGCCGGGCGGGGCTCGAGAACGTACCGGCCATTGTGGGGATGGGCGCGGCGGCCGAGCTGGCGCAGGCGGAGATGAGCGAGCGTTCGCAAAAATTGATCAAGTTGCGGGATCGCCTGCTGGTGGAACTCCCGAAGAGGATCCCGGAATCTTTTGCGACCGGCCATTTGACCAAACGCCTGCCCGGACATGCCAGTTTCGTAATCAAGTTCATCGAAGGCGAATCCATGATGATGTTCTTAAGCCAGGAAGGCATCGCGGTGGTCTCGGGCTCGGCCTGCACTTCCCGAATACTGAAGGCCTCCCACGTTTTGTCGGCGCTGGGCCTTGATCCCGCTATCATCCATGGCTCGTTGGTTTTCGGTTTCGGCAAGGACGACCAGGAGGCAGAGATCGACTATATTTTGGAAAAACTCCCGCCGATAGTGGAGCGCCTGCGGGAGATGTCTCCCCTTTGGGAAAAGCCCCTCGACTCAGCTCGGGGCAAGGAGAAAAAACATGGCTGATAAATGCACCATCGTGGTTTTTTCGGGGGACATCGACAAGGTCTTCGCGGCTTTTACCCTGGCCACCACCGCCGCCAGCATGGGGATGGAGACCGAAATGTTCTTTACCTTCTGGGGATTGAATATTTTGCGCAAGCCGAAAAGGTTTTCCGGCCGGAACCTGTTGCAGAAAATGATGAATCTAATGAACCGCGGGGGAGCGGAGCACTTGCCGCTTTCTAAATTCAATCTGTTAGGGCTGGGACCGGCCTTTATGAAGATCATGATGAAGCAATCGCGGGTCCCCACCATCCCTGAAATGCTGGACCTGGCCAAACAGTTAAAAGTTAAGATCCTGGCTTGCACCACCACTTTTTCTTTTATGGGCTACAAGGAACAGGATTTTCTTGAGGGCAGTATCGATAAATTCGTGGGCGCGGCCTATTTTTTAGGTGAGGCCAAGGATGCCAAGGTGAGTTATTTTATATGAAAGCTGATCTGACTTTGGACACTTTTGGCCTGTTGTGCCCCATGCCCATCGTCAAGACCGCCCTTAAAGTGAAGGAAATGCAAGTGGGCCAAACGCTCGAGGTTTTAGCAACGGACGCCGGGATCAAGGAAGATATGCCGGCCTGGTGCAAATCGACCGGCAATGAGTTTTTAGGCCTCGATGAGCAGAACGGGGAATATCGGGTCTACATCCGCAAATTAAAGTGATATAATGCCCCCTTAAGGAGGGTCATAATGACCGTGGTAGTTGACCAAGCGCTGTGCATCGGCTGCGGCATCTGTGTGGATGCCTGCTCGGAGGTTTTTGCCTTCAACGCCGAAGGCAAGGCCGAGGTATTAAAAGAAACCTGCGAATCCTGCACGCTCGAGGAGATCGCCGACCAATGCTCGGTGAACGCCATTGAAGTTTCAGAATAAGGGGGTGTAGTTTTGGAAAAATTGACCCCCCCGGCCCTGACCGTCTTGAAAAAGCGCTATCTGCTCAAGGACAAGAAGGGGCGGATTAACGAGACCCCCCACCAGCTCTTTTCCCGGGTAGCACGGGCGCTGGCTCCCGAAGATAAGAACCAGGAAAAAAAGTTCCTGGAGATCATGGCCAATCTCGATTTTCTGCCCAATTCCCCCACCCTCATGAATGCCGGGACCTCCTTGGGACAGCTGGCGGCCTGCTTTGTCCTGCCGGTCGAGGATTCGCTTACCTCCATTTTCGATACTCTCAAATACACGGCGCTCATCCAGCAGTCGGGGGGCGGCACGGGATTTTCGTTCTCTAAATTGAGGCCCCGGGGAGATATGGTACAGAGCACTCACGGGGTTGCATCGGGGCCGGTCTCCTTTATCCATATCTTTAACAGCTCCACCGATGTGGTCAAACAAGGGGGGCGGCGGCGGGGAGCCAACATAGGGATCCTTTCGGTCGATCATCCGGATATTTTGGAGTTCATCGAGGCCAAAAAATCGGGAGAAGCGATCAACAACTTCAATCTTTCGGTCTCGGTAACCGACCAGTTCATGCGCGCGGCACAAAAAGGGGAAAAATATAAGCTGATCCATCCCCGCACGGAACAGGCCGTAGGTCAGATTAACGCCCGTAAGGTCTTCGACTTGATAGCGGAATCGGCCTGGAAGACCGGCGACCCCGGGCTCCTTTTCATCAACGAGATCAATCGCCGCAATCCCACCCCCAAGGTAGGTAAATTAGAGGCCACCAATCCCTGCGGGGAGGTGCCGCTTTTGCCTTTTGAATCGTGCAACCTGGGGTCCATCAATTTAAAGCGGATGCTCAACGGCAAACAGATCGACTGGGAAAAATTGGCCAAAACGGTAAAGACCGCAGTGGATATGCTGGATGCCACGATAGATGTCACCAAGTTCCCCCTCCCCCAGATCGCCCAGGCCACTCTGGCCAACCGCAAGATCGGCCTGGGGGTGATGGGCTTTGCGGATCTTTTGATAAAAATGGGCATCCCCTACAACTCTGAAGAAGCGCTTAATCTCGGCGAAGCGCTCATCAGCTTTATCGAAGAAGAAGGCCACGCCCGTTCGCAATTTCTGGGCCGCCAGAAAGGCAACTTCCCCAATTTCCCGGGGAGCATCTGGCAGAAAAAGGGCTACGCCTATATGCGCAATGCTACCGTCACCACTATTGCTCCCACCGGGACGCTGTCGCTCATTGCGGATTGTTCGTCCGGCATCGAGCCGATCTTCGCCACTTCTTATGTGAAAAAGGTCTTGGGCGGCATAAAACTTCCCAAAAAACATGCCGCCGGGCCGGCCTCGGTGACCGCCCACGGGATCATGCCCGAATGGCATGTCAGGATGCAGGCAGCCTTCCAAAAATTCACCGATAACGCCGTCTCCAAAACCGTGAACCTGCCGTTTGAGGCCAAGGTCGAGGATGTCAGAAAAGTATTTTGGCTGGCGTATGACCTTAAATGCAAGGGCATCACGGTTTACCGGGACCGGAGCAAGAAAGAGCAGGTACTCTACACCGAAGATATTGGGGAGCAGTGCTGTAGCTTGTGATCTACGTCTTTTTTGGTAAGGGCGGCGGCAAGACCATCGCCGCGCTGGGGCTGGCGCTTAGGGCGCGCGGCCAGGGGAAAAAGGTGGCGGTGGTCCAGTTCCTCAAGGGACAAAAGGACACCGGCGAGTTCAAGATCGCAAAAAAACTCGGTTATCGGATCTTCCAGTTCGGGCGTTCCCAATTGATAGACCTGGCTCATCCTCAACCGATCGATTTCAAGCTGGCCTTGCAGGGCTGGGAAAAAGCCAAGCAGATAAAGGCCGACCTTTTGATATTGGATGAGATCAACCTGGCGGTCTGCGCCGGCCTGCTCCCGGAAAAAGAGGTTCTCTCTTTCCTGAAGAAAAATCCCCCGCGGCGGGATATCGTTTTGACCGGCAGGAACGTCCCCGACAGTTTCGTGAAGATCGCCGACGGGGTCTCGGAGATCGTCAAGATCAAGCATGTCTTTGACCGGGGCATCGCCGCCAAGCGCGGCATCGAATATTAGTGGATAAAAGAACCGCTAATATAGTCGCACTATTAAAGAAAGAATACCCGCACGCTAAAATAGCTCTCAATTTCAAGAACCCCCTGGATCTTATGGTAGCCACCATCCTTTCCGCGCAGTGCACCGACAAGAAAGTGAACGAAGTAACCGCCGAGCTTTTTAAAAAATATAAGACCGCCCGGGATTATGCGAAGGCCAACCCGGCCAAGTTCGAGCAGGAGGTCCGTCCTACCGGCTTTTACCGCAACAAGACCAAAAGCATCCTGGGAGCGGCCAAAATGCTCCTTGAAAAATACCACGGCCGGGTGCCCGATAATATGGAAGAGCTGTTAACCCTGCCGGGTGTGGCCCGCAAGACCGCCACGGTGATACTCTTTAACGCTTTCCATAAGATAGAGGGAATAACGGTGGATACTCACGTAATCCGATTATCCGAGCGGTTGGGCTTGTCGAAAAACCGGGATCCCAAAAAGATCGAGCAGGACCTGATGGCCGAGCTTCCCCGCCCTATTTGGGGCCGGTTCGCTTACTGGATCATTGAACACGGCCGTAAAGTGTGCAACGCCAAAAAGCCCCTGTGCCCACAATGCGTCTTGAGCCGCTACTGCCCCTCTTACCCGGTCTTCATGAAAAAGTTTTATTCCTAAGTGAAATAACCGCCTCAAAGTATCGATATATTTAAGATGACTACTACACAACCCGTATCGCTCCGTTGCCGCTTCCTTCACAGGGTGATTTCCGAATCCCTGCGTTATCGTCCTCATCCGCAAGCCGATATTCCGGTCATCCGGGCTAATGTTCACCGATTTTTAACCGATGGCATGCCCATCGAGCCCTCTCACGATAGGGCTGCCATAGACCTGATTTGCAAGTCCTGTGCCCGATTGCGCGATCTGGGACAGACTCCCGCCCAAGTAGCGGATCTTATCGGTAAAGCCCAGCAACTGGCCCGCTCTTTGCCGACCTTTCCCTGGAACGAACGCCGCCTAAAATCCCTGGCCCTGCAGGATATCGGCTCGACCATGCACCAGATCTGCTGGGACAGGGCTGAAACGATCGGCGTCCTCAAGGAATCGCTAAGAGAGGCCAGCCTGGTTGATGGCGCCAAGTGGGGCAATAGCGAGAAAACCCGGGTGATCCGGGAGATCAAAGCCCTGATCCAAAAAGCGGAAAAAAGTTCCTAAGATTGCCTCGCTGATTTAACTATGCTACCATAATTCCATGCCAAATCTCGGACCGCGCTACGATTTCCATACCCATTCCATCTTCAGCGACGGGATGTTATTGCCGGCGGCGCTCGTAAGAGAAGCCGAAGTCCGCGGCCACGCCGCCTTGGGGATCGCCGACCACATTGACGCCAGCAATCTCGAAGCGGTCGTCAAAGCTCTTACCCATTTTGCCAAGGAGATGAAAGGTAAATTGCCGCTCAAATTCTTCCCGGGAGTGGAAGTCAGCTATGTTATGCCGGAATACATCATTGAATACTGCAAGAAAGCCCGAAAACTGGGGGCTAAGTACATCGTTGTCCACGGCGAATCGCCGGTCGAGTCCGTCTACCCCGGCACCAACCACGCCGCCGTTTCCCAAAAGGGATTGGTAGATATCCTGGCCCACCCGGGAAACATTTCGGAAGAAGATGCCCGCCTCGCCGCCCAGAACGGCGTTTTTCTGGAGATAACTTCACGCAAAGGACATCGGGAGGGGAATAAACACGTAGCAGAAATCGCTAGAAAGACCGGGGCTAAGCTGATAGTGGATACCGATTCTCACGTGGATTCCGATCTGATGACCCAGGAGCAGGCCTATGCTCTGGCAAAAGAAGCCGGACTGAATGATGAAGAAGCGCTAACCGCTGTTTCTAAAAATCCCCTGGAGCTTATTGCTCGAATCGAATCTCGTTGAAATCCTCTCTATAAAATACCGAAGAAACATTTGATATGCCGGCCATACACTTTGATTATCAATCGCGGCGTTCCTTTCGCTATACCTATCATCCTCCGGAGGAGGTCAGGATCGAGCGTGAGTTGCAGCAGCTGCAAGCGACGGAGCGCCCCCTTGGGCCCAGGAGGGTATTATTTATTTCTAGAAACACAAAATTGAGAATAATTGAGACCTTGACAAGGGCGGTTCGCATTTCTCACCCTCGGCTTTTAAAAGATTATCATTTTCTTATAAAACTTCCCGGCTGGAAAGTATCATTATATGGTTTCTATCTTTTCGGCTTAAATGGTGAGCGGCCACCTGAACAATCTCCAGTCGACTATCTGCTTGATCGCCTGGGAGTTGAACCCTTCAAGTCACCTCCTCAGCCCCGCGTTTTCGAGTGTTGGGAACAGCGATCACCTCGGGAGCACCTAAGACTATTGCAAAGTCTCCAGTCAATAGCAAAAAATAAGAAAGGTATCCCCTGCCCTCATCTAAGAGCTCTATTTTATCCGGATTTTTCGATAAAATTGCCCGAACTTGGAAAATCTCTTATTGGTTTATATAAGTATTATAAGAGTAAAATGCCTGGTTTTTATAAAGGGAAAACTTTGGACTACATGCTAGACGAATTAGGGGTTGAACAATTAAAGGATCTTAGTAGGGACCTTCAATTCGCCTGTATAAGATACCACGCCAATTGGTATTGGATAGATATCCCGAACGATACCGTTTTATATCTTTTAGATCGGGCCCGACAAGAGGTCGAACTTCCCCATTTACGTTGCTTACAAGAATGGCCCTTTTATCATGTACATTTGCCGGAAATCGATGGCAAACTCATTGGTTTATATGAATATTTTCGTTTACATACCAAAAAGAGCGATCCCCGCAAGGTCATAGACGCCATGCTGGATCATTATAAGGTTCCTAATTATGAAGAAAAACGTTTGCCGAGTATACCCTTCATCAAATATCGGCGATTTTCCCTACAGGCCCCGACAGGAGGGAGAACATTCGGAGATAAAACCGGGGACCCTAATCTGGTCACTCCCGAAGAAGCGGCCGATCGAAAGTTTACGCTCGAGTTACTTTTACAAGCAATTGAATCCTCGAACTTAACTCAAAGAGAAAAAGAGATCCTGCGCCGTAGATATAACGAGGATCAAACATTGGAATTCATTGCTGATAGTTTAGGGTTGAAGCGTGAGGAAATAAGGCGAATCGAGGCCGAAGCATTAGCCAAGATCAGGACTCGAATCGAATCTCGATAGAGCGGGCGTGAGCATCCAGGCCTTCCACTTTAGCTAATACTTCCGCTGCTTCCCTGATCTTCTGCAGGGCCGGCTTGGTGTAGCCCACGATACTCTGGTACTTGATAAAATCATAAACCCCCAGGGGAGAAGAGAACCGCGCGGAGCCGAAAGTGGGCAAGACATGGTTGGGCCCCGCCGCAAAATCTCCCGCCGCCACCGGCGAATAAGGCCCCATAAATACCGCTCCAGCATTTTGGACCTTTTCCAGTATCCTTTGCGGATTAGAGGCCAAGATCTCCAGATGTTCGGGGGCGAACTCGTTTACGATGTCCACGCCTTCTTTCAGGTCGGCGACCAGCAGGATCGCTCCCCTTTCGTTTAAAGATCTTTCGATTATTTCCTTCCGGCTCAACTTCCCTTTTTGTTTCTCGATCTCTTTGATAACTTCTTCCGCCAGCTTGCGCGAATCCGTTACCAATACCGAGGAAGATTCGGGATCGTGTTCGGCCTGGGAAAGCAGGTCCGCCGCGATGAATTCCGCTTCGGCATCATTATCGGCAATGATCATCACGTCCGACGGCCCGGCCAAACTTTCGATCCCTACCACGCCGAACAGGAACTTTTTGGCCAGCGCCACGTATACATTTCCCGGTCCTACGATCTTGTCCACCTTGGGGATGGATTCGGTGCCGTGCGCCAGGGCGGCAATGGCCTGGGCGCCGCCTACTTGATAGATCTCGGTGATCCCCACCTCCGCCGCCGCCACCAAGGTCGCGGGGTGGATGGGAGGAGGAGACACCATGACGATCTTTTTCACTCCGGCTACCTTGGCGGGAATGGCATTCATTAATACGGTCGAAGGATAAGCGGCGCGGCCGCCCGGGACATAGATACCCACTTTTTCGATGGGGATCACCCGCAGGCCCAACAGCGCGTCGTTGGGCAGGGTCTCGAACCATTCTTCGGTCCTTTGTTTCTGGTGGAAAGCTGTGATATTGGCGATTATGGTCTTTAACGCCGAGAGAAAATCCGCTTCCACCTTACGGTAAGCAGCTTGCACTTCTTCCGGTTTGACCTTGAAGTCCTCGATCTTAACCTGGTCGTATTTTAAGGTAAGCTCGCGCAGGGCGGCATCGCCATTTTTTGCCACCGCGCCTATGATCTCTTTGACCTTGGCCTCTTTTTCGGTATCAAGGGAAACCGAGCGGCGCTTAAGCAGTCGTTTAAGTTCTTCTTTAACTTTTTCTTTCTCTGATATTTTAAGCATACATAGTTGTCCCTTTGGTTATGATGGTCCTATCCGCCAGGATGGCGCCGTCGAGTTTGGCGCCCTCCTCGATGCGGCAATCGAACCCGATTATACACCCTTTTACTTTGGCTCCCTTCCCTACTGTGGTTCCGGCCCACAGGATGGAGTTGGCTATCTCGGCATTTGCTCCCACTCTCATTCTGTCGCCCAACACCGAGTATTCCCTGATCAAGGCATTCTCTTCTATCTGAACATTCGCGCCGATGAGGGCCGGTCCGAACAACTTAACGGATTTGTGGATCTCGGCGTTCTCTCCCACCCACAACCCTCCCGCCTCCCGCCGTCCGTATAATCTAACCGGGACTTCTCCCCGCAAGATGGCCTCATGGGCCTGGCGGTATTTTTGCGGATTGCCGATGTCTATCCAGTAGCGGCTGGTTTCATAACCATAGATCGGCGCGCCTTCCAGTAAAAGCCGGGGGAACAGGTCCCTCTCGAACATATAAGGAGTATTGGCAGGAACGTCACGGAAGATCTTGGGATCGAGAATATACAGCCCGGCGTTTATGTTCTTGCGCTGGACCCCTTCCACCCTTTCCCAGCTTGGTTTTTCTATGAATTCCTTAACGCGCTGGTCGGCATCCATCAGCACCAGCCCATAGGAAGTGGGATCATCGACCGCCGTCAGGGTTATGGTCACCAGGGCCTTTTTCTTCTTATGGAACGCCAGTATCTCCGAGATATTAAGATCGGCGATCACATCGCCATTAAAGACCACCAAGGGCCCCTCGTCGAAGAATTCTTCGGCGTTCTTTACCGCCCCCGCAGTTCCCAGCGGGGTCTTTTCGATCGAATAATCCAGTTTTACTTCCAGCTTTTCGTCGGCCTCCAGTATCCTTTTTATTTCATCCGATAGATAATGCAGGTTCAAGATGACCTCGTTGATGCCGTGCTTGTGGAGCAATTCGATCTGGTGCGCCACCAGCGGCCGGTTAGCTAAAGGAACGATGGGTTTGGGGGTATTGTAGGTCAAGGGCCGCAAGCGCGTCCCCAACCCGCCGGCTATTATGATGGCCTTCATCTGGACATCTCCTTCTTGAGCCGGGTGATGATGTCTACCGGGGTGGGATCGATCCCTTGGGCCAACGCGCAATAAACGCTTAAGAGGTCGCCAAAATAGATCAGCGAGAAAAGTCGCGCTAGGCGCGTCTTGCCGCGTGAATTGATCTCAAAAAAGCCCCCCAATCCCGCCCCCAAAAGCGATTTGGTGATGTCGATGCGTTTTTTAACGCGGATATGGTCGTCCTCATCCCTCAAAATGATGCCGGAGAAGTTATGGGAGCCGCGTTTAAGCTGGGCGAGGTTTACTATCTCGTTATGGTTAAGCTCCGGGAAGAGTAAAAGATGGGCGGACATTTTAGCATTCTCATTGAACTGGCATTTGAGCCGCAATCCGGCGGAAGCAGTGGTATTGGTCGAGGCAAAAATGAGCGGAAGTTTGCCGTTAAGCTTCTTGGCCAGCTGTTTTAAGGGATGGACGCGTTCATCTCTCTCGGGTCCCCATTCTTCCCGCAGCACCTTTAAGGTAGCGGTGACATCATTGATGGAGCCTTTGAGGTCCCGCAGTGCGCCGACCTTTTCCAGCACCTTGAGGATGGGGACACAGAGGTAAGCTAGGGCAGCGCGCGGCTGTAATCCTTTTTTGACGTCGATTATTGGATAATTTCTTTCCTCCGCGAGGTCCTTTAGCTTGCCGCCGGAAGTGACGGCTATTACCGGAAGTCGCCGCTTGCCTGCCTCTTTTACGCAGGAGAGGACTTCTTCGGTGTTGCCGGAATAGCTCACCGCCAGTAAAAGATCTTTCTCTCCCGCAAAACCAGGGAGGGAATAGCCGCGCAGCGTGGTTATCGGCATCTCCGAGGTGAGATCGGACGCTATGTCCCCGCTGATCGCCGAACCTCCCATGCCCGCTACCAATATCGTTCCCGGTCGCTTGATGGACTTGGGGGCGAACATCTCGGATATAGCTTCGGCTTCGAGAAGCTGGGGGCCCAGATTGGCCGCGGTCGCCAGCATATTTTCCTCGTCGATCACGTCTTGATCTGGCTCCGGATCAGTTCGATGGCGCGGTCGAGCTGGGCATCGTGCTGCACTCCTTCCACTACGGGAACCTCTGCTTCCGCTTCGGCTTCTTTGGTGGGCAGTTCCACCAAAACATCGGGTTGGATCCCTTTTTTGCTGATATCGGTGCCGTCGGGGGTGAGATATTTGGCGATGGTCAAAAGCACCGCCGAGTTATCGGCCAGCACTCTTACGCTTTGCACCGAGGCCTTGCCGAAACTGTGGGTGCCCACCACCGTTGCGATCTTATGGTCCTTGAGCGCCCCGGCCAAAATTTCGGAAGCCGAAGCCGAGGCCTCGTTGATGAGCACCGCCATGGGCTGCCACCATAAGATTCGGCCGCTGCTGTACTTGACCTCTTTCTGGCCTTCGCGGTCCACCGTCTGCACGATGATCCCCGAGCGGATGAACATGCTGCCAATATCTATGGCATTGTCCAAAAGTCCCCCGCCATTGCCGCGCAGATCGAGGATCAAACCCTGGGCCCCTTTCTTGCGGGCATCCTGGATGGCTTTTTCGATCTCCTGGGGAGCGTTCTGTTTTTCAAAGGTGGTCAGCTTGATATAGGCGATCTTGTCCGGCAGCATGTAGAACTCGGTGCTCTTGATGCTGATGTTTTCCCGTTTAATGCTGTATTCTTTTGGTTCCTTTGCCGTTCCGCGCACAATTTGCAGCTTGACCTTAGTGCCCTGCTCCCCGCGGATCAGCGACACCGCTTCTTCGAGGCCCATGTCCTTGGTCGCTTGGTCCTCGATCTTCAATATCTTGTCTTTAGCCTTAAGGCCCGCTTTGGAGGCCGGGGTCCCGGGAATCGGCGAGATCACCTGCAGCTGGTTGTCCTTTATGCCGATATAGATGCCGATACCGCTGTACTTGCCGCGCAGGCGGATGCGCATTTCCTTGTAAGAGGTGGGCTCCATGAAGCGGGTATAAGGGTCATCGAGCGCGGTGAGCAAGCCCTTGATGGAACCGTAGACCAGTTTTTTGTCGTCCAGGTTCTTTTCCACATAATTGTTCTTGACCAGGGAGAGCACCTGCAGATAGATCTCCAGTTTCCTTTCGAGTTCCCCCTGCGCCCTCACCTTCCCCGCGATCATGCCGGCGGAGAACAATATCAACATTATCAATCCGCCGATTATCCATTTTCTGCTTTTCATCCTCATCCTCCTACGGTAAATATCTCATGGGATCCTGGGGCCGGCCTTTAACTCGCACTTCAAAATGCAGGTGTGGACCGGTGGAATAACCGGTGCTGCCCACCAACCCAATGATCTGTCCCTTGCTGATTTTAGCACCATTTTGGGCGTAAATCCGCGACATATGTCCATAAACGGTGGTGATATTGCCCCCGTGATCGATCACCACCGCCTTACCATAGCCGTCCCACCAGCCGGAAAAGATCACCTCTCCCGAATCCGCCGAGCGGATGGGATCGCCATGGGGAGCCGCTATATCGAGCCCGCTATGGAGATGCCTTCCTCCCCACATGGGGTGCCGGCGAAAACCGAAGCGGGAAGTGATGCGGCCTCGCATCGGCCAGTCCAGGGCGCCGGTCCCGTGGGCGTAGACGCCTGCCTGCCGCCGCTCGGCCATCTTGGCCTGGATAACCCGTTCGAGCTCGGCGGAGGAGCGCTCCAGCTCCTCGATCTTTTTTTCATAGTCCGCGCGCCGCCCTTTAAGTTCCTCATAGAGCTTTTTTTCTTGTTCGGCCTTTTCGGATATAGTTTCCTTTTTAACTTTTATCTCCTGCGCCAGATCTTTGATCTCTTCGGTGACCCTCACCAATTGGTTCTTTTGCACTTTGGTCTTCTGATAAGCGTTGCTCAAGGTCTGGATCAGGCCGGTATCCCCCTCGATGATCTTGCCGAAAAAGTGCGAGCGGTTGATAAAATCCGACATGCTGCGGGCGCCGAAAAGCAGGTCCAGGTAATTGACCGCGCTGCTTTTGTAAACTTCGCGGATCCGGCGGCGCAATCGGGCGGTCAAGGTCGTAAGATCGCTTTCTGTTGCCCGGATCTCGACCGTCAATTCATTGATCTGGCCTTCGTTCACCACGATCTTGGTTTGCGCTCTTTTGAGGTCGCGGGAGGCCTGTTTGAGTTCGGTCTTGACGTTAACCAGGTGGGTTAGCGACTCCTGCTCTTTTTTGCGGGTTTCCAGAAGTTTTACCCGGCTTTGTTCTAGTTCTTCCTTAATCTTTTTAAGCCGTAGCTCTTCATCGGAGGGTTGAGCGCCGAAGGCCGGCAGCGCGATTAGGGCTAACAGCAAGGAAATGGCCAGCAGGCGCTTCATTTATATGATTTTATCACGCGATAGGTCACTTTACAAGACGACGGGAAGCCCGCTGGAAGGCCAGAGCGAAACGGTGGGCCTCGTCCCGGATCTTCTGTAAAAGCAGCAGGGCGGCGGAGTCCCGGGGAAGTTTTAAAGGGATATTTTTCCGCGGAAAATAGAGCTCTTCTTCGCGCTTGGCCAGCCCCAGCACCGGGATGCGAAGGTTGGCTCTTTTTAAGGCCTTCTCCCCGGCCCGCGCCTGCGCTATTCCGCCGTCGATCAAGATCAGGTCCGGACGGGGCATAGCTTTGAGGGATCCGGTGTAACGGCGAAAGACCGCCTGCTCCAGCGCCGCTACATCGTTGGGCTTATCGAGGCCGCGGATACGGAATTTGCGATAGGATCCTTTGCGGGCCTCGCCATCCTCAAAGGTCACCATCGAAGCCACGATATCGCTGCCCTGGATGTTCGAAACATCATAGGCCTCGATCCGTCGGGGTGTTCGGTTCAAGCCCAGGGACTGGCGCAGCTCCCACAGCGAAGTCGCGCCGGTCTGCTGGCGGCGGGGCGGCTTCCATCCCGGGGTCCGTAAAGTCAGCCGGGATAGGTTGCGGATGCGGTCGCGCAGGCGGGCGGCCCGTTCAAAATTCTGGGCGCGGGAGGCCAGCTCCATTTCTTCCTTGAGATTGGTGAGCGCCCCTTCAAGGTCGCCTTCCAGCAGTTTAACGATCACCTGGCAGATCTTTTGATATTCTTCCGGTGAGACCTCCCGGGCGCAGGGCGCCCAGCATTGCTTGATGTAATAATACAGACAGGGCTGTTCGCGGTGCTTAAGCGGGCTTTCTTTGCACAGCCGGATGGGGAAGAATTTTTTTAGCAGGCGCACCGTATCCTTCACGCTGCCCGCTTCATATGGCCCGAAGTACCGGGCTCCATCCTTGGTCTTTTTTCTGGACACTTCCAGGCGCGGCCATTCTTCCTGCAGGGTCAGCTTGATATAGGGGTACTGCTTGTCGTCCCGCCACTGGATGTTATAACGCGGCAGGAATTTCTTGATCAGGCGGCTTTCGAGGAGCAGAGCTTCCAGTTCGGTCTTGGCGACGATAAAGTCGATGCGCTGGTAGTGATCGAGCAAGGCGGCGGTCTTGGGCGAATCTACCGGGGTTTTGAAATATGAGGCCACTCTCCGGCGCAGGGATTTGGCCTTGCCGACGTAGATGACCTTTCCGTTTTTATCTTTAAAAAGATAAACTCCGGGAAGGTCCGGAAATATCATTTTTTCTCGACGAGGATCTTAAGGTGGGCGTTGAGGTCCGAATGCACCTTGACGGTGGCGGAATGCTCGCCCACGGTCTTGATGTGTTCGTTGAGGTTGATCTTTTTCTTGTCGATGTCGATGCCCAGCTGGTCCTTGAGAGCGGCGGCCACATCCTGCGTGGTGATGGAGCCGAAGAGTTTGCCTTCTTCGCTGGCATCCGCCAAGATGGTCAGCGTCTGCTGGTCGATCCGCTCCTTGAGAGCCACGGCGGATTGCCGTTCGGCTTCGTGGCGGGCTTGGTTCTTTTCGGCCCGCTTTTCCATCTGGACCAAAGCATTGGGCGTAGCCGGCACAGCCAGCTTTTTCGGCAAGAGGTAATTGCGCGCGTACCCTTCGGCTACTTCGGCGACTTTATCTTCGGCCAATAATATAACTTTCATGGCTTAATCCAGAGAATAAGGGAGCAGCCCTATCTCCCGGGCGCGCTTGATCTGTGTGGCCACCATGCGCTGGTGCAAGGCGCAGCAGCCGGACATTCTGCGCGGCAGGATCTTGGCGCGGTCGGAGATAAAGCGCTTGACCAATCCCACGTCCTTGTAATCCAGCTTGTTCTTGTCGACGCAAAAGACGCAGACCTTCTTTTTTCTTTTCTTGAACTTGGACTTAACCGGCGTTTCCATTTATGCTCCTCCTTGCCCTGAGCGACTCGACTGAGCTCGTCGAAGTCCCGTCGAAGGGCTAGAACGGGATATCTTCTTCCTTTGTTTCTGCTTTGGTGCCTGCGGCCGGGGCGCTTGCAGGCTTGGAGCCCAGCATCTGCATGCCGTCCGCCACCACCTCGGTGGAGGTGGCCTCCATTCCGGCTTTGTTCTTATAGGTGCGTATCTGGAGACGCCCTTCGATCGCCACGGGACGGCCCTTTTTCAGGAACTCACCACAGATCTCGGCCAGCCGCCGCCAGGCGACCACCGGGATAAAATCAACTTCATCTTTCTTGATCCGATTGACCGCCACCGTGAAACGGGCCACCGGGATCCCGGCCGGCGTATAGCGCACCTCCGGATCGCGGGTCAGGTTGCCGATCAAAAAGACCTTGTTGTACATGTTAAAAGGGCAGATCCCCCTCCGGCAGGTCGGGAACCTCTTCCTCTTGAGCGGCCACTGCCGCAGATTGCGGCGCCGCGGTTGCTTTTTGGTCTAAAAGCTGCAGGCTACTGGCGGATACCTCGGTCGCCCATTTACGGCTTCCGGATTGGTCTTCAAAGCTGCGGATGCGGAGCGCTCCTTCCACTAAAACCATTCTTCCCGCTTTGAGAAGTTTGGCGCAGGATTCGGCCAATTTCCCCCAAACCACTATGTCCACGTTCATCAAGGATACGGCGCCGGAAGCGAAGGTCCTAACTCCCAGTTTAAAGTTGGCGCGGGCGGTGCCTTCTACCGCAAAATGCGTTTCGGCATCATTGGCCACGGTCCCTACCAGGATTATTTTATTGAGTCCCGCCACTACTTTCCTCGACCGGTTTGATGTCGGCGGGGAAAACCACTTCGGCCGGCGCCGGGGTATTTTCGCGGGCGCTGGCGCGGGCGATTTGGTGCCGCACTACTTCTTCCTGCACCCTAAACGCGTCCCGCAGCGAGTTGACGGTGCTCCCTACCCCTTTAAAGTTGAGGAGAACAAAAAAGCCCTCTTTCAGGTTTTTATGCTTCTGGAAAATAAAATTGAGCTTTTTCCTGCCCCATTTCTCGATCGGACCCGGTTCGCCTCCGCTGTCTTTGATCTTTTTCTCAAAGCGGTTGAGCAGGGCGTCGATCTTATCGTCTCCCAGCGCCGGGGTTAGCACTATTATTGCTTCGTAATCGGTCATAACTTGGTGATTATAGCATAATTGGGGGCCGACTTCAATGTGTTACGGGGACTTCGCGGGTCAGCTGGTTATCAGCGCCCTCGGCCTTGACGGTAAAAACATTGCGCCGGGCAAAGGCCTCCTGCAAGCCCCGGTGGCCGGTCCGTAAAACCGGCAGGTTGATTATTACATCTACCGTTCGATAGGTGTTGGGAATATGCGGCCACACCTTTTGGGATCCGACCAAAACATCCTGCTTGAGGAGCACGCCTTCTGCGCTCCAGGCGGTGCGGTAGATATTAATGGAATACGGCTTTTTGAGGGCTTGGGACCCCAGGTAGGTTGTGACCCGGACCGGATAAGCGGTGCCTACCGTCAAGCTGGAGGGAAAATTGGCGGCGCGCACGATAAGACCCAGCGAGTGGACTTCGGGGGAGGTTGCTAAAGCACAACCTGTCAGCCCGGCCCAAAGCGCCAGCAATACGATCAAGCTCCTCAGCTTCATTTTTACCTGGAGGTCATTTTATTGGCAATGAATCCCAACCCCGCGCCCACGACCGCCAAAACCACTGCCGCCACTAATATATTATTGATGTTCAGGATGTTCAAGATGAACAGCACTGCAGCCAGCGCCACTCCGATCACCGCGCCCCATACAACAAATCTGGTCATTTATTTCCCTCCTTCGCTCCGCTTCTTTAGGCGGATGCCCGATTATACATTAAACCTGAACAACATCCAATCGCCGTCTTGCACCAGGTAATTCTTGCCTTCGGTCCTAACCATCCCTTTCTCCTTGGCGATCTGGTAGGAGCGGGTCGCCGCAATATCGCCGTAATGGATCACCTCAGCGGCGATGAACCCTCTCTCAAAATCCGAATGGATACAGCCGGCCGCTTGCGGGGCCAAAGTGCCGCGTTTTATGGTCCAGGCGCGGGTCTCTTTTTCTCCGGCGGTAAAGAAGGTGATCAGGTCCAGCAGTTCGTAGCCGGCGCGGATCATCCCCTTGAGCCCGAATTTTTCGATCCCCAGTTCCTGCATGAATTCTCGGGCTTCTTCTTCGGAAAGCTCCTGCACTTCGGATTCGAGCTTCGCGGAGATGGCCACTACCGGCACACCCTCCTCTTTGGCTATTGCCTCTACCTGTTTCACCGTTTCCGGATTTCCCGATTCGTCCACATTGGCCACATACAGCTGGGGCTTAATGGTCAAAAGCTGGACCTCCTTTAGCATTTCTATTTCCTTTTCGGTGAAGGGAAAAGAGCGGACCGGTTTTCCCGCCTCCAGGTGGGCCTTTAATCGGGCAAGAAAGTCCACTTCATCGAGCAATTTTCTATCCCCGGTCTTGGCCGAATTCTTCTTTAAGGCGTGCCGCTTTTCAACCACCTGGAGATCGGCCAGGATCAATTCATAATTTATGATCTCGATGTCGCGTTTGGGGTCGATCGTGCCCGAAACGTGCACGATATTGGGATCGGGAAAACAGCGCACCACGTGGGCGATGGCGTCCACTTCGCGGATGTGGGAGAGAAACTGATTGCCTAAGCCCTCGCCCTGCGAAGCGCCCTTGACCAGCCCGGCAATGTCGTAGAATTCGATGACCGTGGGAACGGTTTTTCTTGAGGAGAATATCTCGGTATAGACCTTAAGCCGTTCGTCCGGCACCTCTACCACTCCCACGTTGGGATCGATGGTGCAGAAGGGATAATTGGCGCACTCGGCCTTGGCCTTGCTCAAACAATTAAAAAGCGTGGACTTGCCCACATTAGGCAGTCCCACGATCCCTAAGGAGAATCCCATGCGTCCTCCTCGATCAGCCACTTTTCATAGCGGTGATCCGCGATCTCGGATAAAAATCGCGAGGCCTTGAGCACGATCGAGCCCTCGCGGGATTGATAAATTATCGGGTAGGTCAGATACAACAGATCTTTACTGCGGGTCACCGCCACGTAGAAGAGGCGGCGCTCTTCTTCGAGGTCGGTTTGGTTGCCAAAGGATTGATAGGACGGGAAGCGGCCGTCCGCCAGCCAAACGACGAAGACCACCTTCCACTCCAGTCCCTTGGCCTGGTGCACGGTGGTCAGTACCACGGATTCTTTCTCCCCCTCCCCCGGCCCCACGATCTCTTCGGCGGCAGTGCCGCCCGCCAAAGCCAGGGAGGATAAGAATTTCTCCAAACTGTGATATTCCAGGGCAAAGTTGCTCAACTCCTGCAATTCCTCCATGCGGGCTTGATAGTTGGCGTAGCTCATGCGCAGGTAATCTCCGTAGCCGTGGTCGAGGATGGTTTCGATCATAGTGGAGGGGCTTTCGCTTTGCCCCTTGAGCACTTTGAGCAGGCACTGGAATCTTTCGAAGCTTTCCCGTCCGGATTTGGAGATCTCCTCTGCGATTGCTTTGCCGATTATCAACTCCAACGGTTCGGCAGAGCCCTGCAGTTTCTGCCAGAGCTTATCGGCGGTCTTGGCCCCGATCGCGGGAAGGAGCTTGAAGATCCTAAGCCAGGATAATCCATCATAAGGATTTTGGAATATCTTTAGATAGGACATTACGTCCTTGATGTGGGCTTCTTCCCACAATCGCAGTCCCGAGCGCACCTCAAAGGGAATGCCCCGCTTGGTGAGCTCCATCTGCAACTCCAGGCAATGGTAATGCGAGCGGTAGAGCACCGCCACGTCGTTCAAGGACATCCCTTCGTCCGAAAGCTCCAGCATCCTCTGCGCCACAAAGGCCGCCTGCTGGTAGACATCGCGGAACGAGGCCACCGCCGGGGGACGGCCCGGCTTGCGCACCGCCTTGAGGTTTTTCTCGAACCGTTCCGCGGCATTGCTGATCGAATCGTTAGCCAAATCCAGAATTTCAGGTGTAGAACGATGGTTGGTCTCGATCTTAAAGACCTGGCAGTCGGGATAGCGCTTAGGAAAATCGATGATGTTGCGGAATTCCGCCGCGCGGAAAGAATAGATGGATTGGGAGTCGTCCCCCACCACCATGAGGTTGCGGTGCTCGGCTGCCAAAAGGTCGATGATCTGCGCCTGCACTAGATTGGTGTCCTGGTATTCATCGACCAGTATATGGAAGAAGCGGCGGCTCAATTCTTCGCGGATCTCATCATGCTCCAGCAAAAGCTTCAACCAATTGGTCAAAAGATCGTCGAAATCCATCAAATTCTGCTTGAGCTTGGTCGCCTCGTAAACATTGAACACCTTGTTCATTTCACCCTGCAGTTCAAAAAGATGCGGGTATTTCGCCTCGATCACCTGGGGTAGGTTCTTCTGGGAATTGCACATGTAGCTTAATACATCTTGCAGGACCTCTCCCTTGGGGAATTTCCTCTCCTTGGTGGGAATGCCGGCTTCCTTCACCGAGCGGTCCAGCAGGTCTTTGGAATCGCCCCGGTCCAGGATGGTGAAATTTTTCTCGTAGCCCAGTTTCTTGGCGTGTTTTCTCAAAATGAGGTTGCCGATATGGTGATAGGTGCCCGCCCATAGGCCCAGGATGTCGCGCCTAAGCAAGCCCTCCACCCGGTGGGTCATCTCTCGGGCGGCTTTGTTGGTAAAGGTGACCAAAAGTAGATTCTCGAGGGGGATGCCGGATTCGACCAGGTAGGCCACCCGATAGGTAACGGTTCGGGTCTTGCCCGAGCCCGCCCCGGCGATCACCAGCATAGGGCCGCCGGAAGCGCGCACAATAGGCAGCTGCTCCTCGTTCAATTCCTTTTCGTAGTCGATGAGAAATTTTCTCTCACCGGTGGAGAAGGTGGGTTTAAGTTTATATACTTGCGCCACGGAGGGCTACATTATACTACAGGGAGGCAAGGATTTCTGCGTCGCGGGGGGTTAAGAAGCGTTCGTATTGAGAGGTCTCGATCTCACTTTCGGCAATGAAGTCGCGTAACATGGCGCTTTCCGAGCTTAAAGTATACGCTGTTCCGTATCTTTGTTGTAAATGAGCATCTACCCCTCCGACTATCGCGCCGTGATACTTACGGGTAAAAACGAAGCTGGCATTTTCGCTTACCCTCCCCCGGGGGATTCCTCGAGCGATAAGTTGAGCGTCCAGAACCAGGCTCCCCAAAAGACATCCCAACCCCCACAACCCTATATCCGTGGAAGAAAATGGCTGCCCTTGCGGATCAAAAAGGCTGAAGAACATGGTTTTCGATGGGTCACAACCAATCTCTTTCCATGGTCTTGCTTCCTCGGGTTTAAGGCCCTCCTCCGCTGTTAAAAAAGCGGAAAGCGGCCGGCCATCCTCCTCTAAATATGGGGCAAAGACCATCTTTTGGGAATAACGTGTCAGATCATCCACATATTTTTGTCCGGCCATCATTATAGGAGAGATCACCTGTGTGGGCACCTGTGAAGTCAGCACCACGACCGGACCGGGTTCTTCCTGCATTGCCCAATGAGCGATCTGTTGCAGATCATCCAGACGGACATTCTCGACTTTAAGGGTTGCCGCCGCATTCGGTCCCATTTCGGCATTTCGCATCATGGCCGATTTAAGTGGAACGGTTCTATTGTTATCAGGGGTAAAAGAATAGGGGCCCAGCCGCCCGCGTACGCGGTGGGCGACTAGACAAAAGGGCTCGGCGATGATGGCGGCTCCCGGCATTAGGTCCTCCGGGATAATATCTCTAATAGAGGGAATGAATTTCAGGCAATTTTAGGATCCCCAAGAGCCTGATCGATATCCCTCAATATCTCGGCGTCGGCGGAATAAGTCCCCAACCTGGAAAGCCCGATCAGTTTTCTGATCAGGTTTTTGCCGGGCTCCGGTATCGGCAGCAAGCTTATATTTTTATGCAGCTCTTGATATGCCTGCTTGATGCCTTGGGATGAAGGAAATCCTTTGTCAAAGTTGATCGCGTGTTTTCCGGCCAGCATTTCATAGAGGATCAATCCTAAGGCCAGCCAGTCATCTTCGTTAACCGGAGCGCGCCGAAAAATTATTCTTCCGGGGGATAAATAACCCGGCGTCCCTATCAATAGGGGATTTTCCGGGTCCGTTATTTCAACCGGCAGCCTTTTTCCTTTCGGCCGCGCAAAGGCAAAATCCAGCAATATCAGGCCTTCTTTGGTAACCCGGACATTGCCCGGCTTGAGATCGGCATGTACCAATCCCTGTTCATGGATATGCGCCACAGCCGAGGCCAACCCTCTGAATAGTAGCAGTGCCGGACGATAAGGAATGCCCCGCTTGCGGAAGAGATAATCATGGAGGTCTTCTCCTTCCAAATATTTTACGGCCAGGGCAGGGCCGAGTTTGGTTCGGGCGGCGCCTTCGAAGCTGATGATGTTAGGATGAGGGCTCAAACCGGCTAAAATCCAGCTTTCATTTTCGATATAGAACCTGCTCCGCTGAATTCGTTCAGGATCGATTATGTGGCTGATCTTTACGGCGATTGGGCGATCGCAGCGGCCTTTTTCGAGGTATACCTTGGCGGTCCCGCCTTCTCCCACTTGATGCTCAAAGGTAAAGCTGCGGACGCGCCTGATGCCTATTTCACGTAACCTTTCGGCACTCATAGTTGCTCTTGGTCTCCTACATATATATCGTCAGATTGCGGTTAGTATTTCAGTTGTTCAACGATCCGGGCTTCGGGGTCGGGAAGCGGGGCTTGGGTTTGGATTTTCAGGAATCGGAGCTTATGGTCGAATATTATCTTGTCGGGGCTTCGAAGAAAGCTATCCCCGTAAACTGCCGCCAATCGGTCCGCCAGGCTCTGAACAAAGTCCATTTGATATCTGGCGGCAAAAACCTTGCGGGCATCTTCGCCCATGGCGTCCACCCTTAATCCTCGCGCGATCAGCAAAGGATTGACCATCATCTCGCCTAAAAGCCGAGCCATGGTCCAGCCGAAATCCGTTGCGCCGATCATCCCTCCCCCGGCGTCCCGCAAATTGAGGAACATGGTCTGGCCCAGCGGCAACTGGGTGGTATTTTGTCCGAAAAATTCTTCTTCCAGCCGGCCTAGAGTAGTTTCATCCCCCTGGACAATAAATCCGTCCTGCCATTTGCTTTCCGCACTTATATGCGGCGAAAAAATCACCCACTTGCAAAGGTCTTTGAGTTTGCCGATGTGTTGCTCTCCCGCCATAATAAAAGCCGCCTGGACCAGGCGCGGCAATTGCGTGGTTAAGACCACGACCGGGGAAGGTTCTCCGGATTCGGCCCACCTCTGGATATGTTCCAAGCCCGGTAAAAATACGTTTTCTACTCCCCGGGGAGAAACCAGACCGGGAATATCGGTCTTTCTGACCATTCCATATTTAATGGGGATTTGGGCTTTTCTTTGTGCGGTGAGAGAATAACGGCCCAGGTGCGAAGGGATGTTCCCCGCGGTGTAACAATTGGCCACAACTTTGGTGACAACTTCCGGCATAAATCCCTCCGGGTCTATATCCGACGAGAAAGGGGGAAATTTCAGGCGATTTACACTTCGGCGAGGGCCCGGGCCAAGGCATGACCGTTAGGGTAGCGGTTTTCGGGGCGATCCGCAGTGGCTTTATTGATAATATCTTGGTATTTAGCCAATATATAGGGTGGGAGCGGAGGTAAAGGCTTCGCTTTCGGTCCTAGAGGAGTTAATTGCACTTGTCGATTGTCGCGGGCTTGTTCGCCGGTCAACATCTCCCATAACACTACTCCTATGGCAAAAACATCGGCAGGCGGACCGTAGCTTTCTCCTTTCATTTGCTCCGGCGACATATAACTTTGCGTACCTTTTATTATGCGATCCACCGGCGGCGGTACGGGGAATTGTTTCGTTAAGCCGTAATCAAGCAATACCAGAGCTTCCCGGTTTTTCAGAATAACATTTGCAGGTTTGATGTCGGAATGAACTATCCCCCGGCGATGCATTTCCCCGGCAGCCAAAGCGATTTTACGAGCTATTTTTCTAGCCCTTTCAGGATGTAGTGCTCGGGGTCCCCAATCTTCCGCGCGCCTATCCTGTCTCAATAATTTTGCCAGCGTTGGACCGGGGACATACCTTATTGCCAGCCAATTATATCCTTCGTTGGGTTCCACTTCAAAGATCCCCGAATCAAGGGCATCAACCAGGCCTTTATATTCTATTCCAGCCGCGATAGCATGAGCCCAGGCCTCATCTTTCATATCCCGGCTGCTTATCTTTAGGGCTACCCATCCATGGGTCGGGCTACTGGCCAAGTATACGGCGCCAAAACCTCCCTTCCCCAGTTGCCTTTCGATTATGAAGCCGGCAAAAAGGTCTCCTTGTATCAAGAAGGGAAAACGAGGCGGGTCAGAGGCCTTCGGCGCCAAAGATTTTTCTCTTACCCGGCCAGAGGGGATAGCATTAACTGTTCTCTGTGCCGGCCTCAACCATTGTCTGGCAACGCCGGCTACCGATCTGCTTTCCAAGCCGCTCATGATGCTCATAGCATTCTCTCCTACATATATATCGTCAGATTTGGGGTGGAATTTCAGTTTGGGCTAGATGATCTTTAGGCTGATATCGAGGGCCGGGGCGGAGTGGGTCAAAGCGCCGATCGATATGAAATCTACGCCGGTTTTCGCAACAGCGCGGACATTTTGGAGATTTACTCCTCCCGAGGCCTCAGTTTTGATCCCCGCTTTTCGGCAGAGTTTGACCGCCTGTCGTAAGGTTTTAATGTTCATATTATCAAGGAGAATCCTATCCGCTTCGGCCACTATCGCCTGTTTCACTTCTGACAGCGATTTCACTTCCACCTCGATATCCTTGATCCTCTTGATTCCCTTGACGGCCTTCCTTATCCCTCCCGCTAATTTGATGTGATTATCCTTTATCAAGATGGCATCATATAATCCCATCCGATGATTGACCCCACCCCCCACCCTTACTGCGTATTTTTCAAGTTTTCTCATCCCTGGGATGGTTTTTCGTGTATCCAAAACCTTAACCCGTATCCCTTTTCCCTTTGCCCGTATAACGAATTTATTAGTAAGGGTGGCGATCCCTGACAAGTGCTGAAGGAAATTGAGGGCTACGCGCTCGCCGGCCAAGATCGATCGTGCGCTACCGGAAACCTCCGCGATGATCGTGCCCTTCTTAACTTTATTCCCATCCTTAACTTTAGGGGAAAAGCGGAGCGAGCGATCCACCGCCCGAAAAACCTCACGGGCAACGGATAGCCCGGCAATGACCCCCGCCTCCTTGGCAATGATCTGGGCTTTGGCTTTTTGGCCCCTTGGGATAATGGCTTGGGAAGTAATATCTCCACGACCAATATCTTCTTTTAGGGCATTCGTAATTAGTAATTCGTAATTCGTAATTATTTTATGAACCATACAACGTAATAATACAGCAGTGGTGCAGTCAAGACAAAGGAGTCCATGCGATCTAAAACTCCTCCGTGTCCGGGGATCGCCGCGCCGGAATCCTTGACACCCGCCTCCCGCTTGATGAGCGATTCGACCAGGTCGGAGAACTGGGCCACGATCCCTATCAAAATGCCCAGGGCCAAGGCGTGGGTCCCGTTGATGAGCGCGATACCGGAAAATATCTCCGCCGCCGCGATACAGGTCAAGAACCCGGCCAGTGCGCCTTCCCAGGTCTTATTGGGAGAAATTGCCGGCGCCATTTTGTGCCGGCCGAACTTCCGGCCGATAAGATAAGCCACAATGTCATTGGCCCAGATGGTGAGGATCAAGAAGAAAAGATAACCGCCGTGCTCCGTTAGGTTGCGGATAAATAGCAGATAGCTGAAGAACCATCCTATATAGATCATCCCCAGCTGGGTCACCGCCACGTCCACGATGGTATCTTTTTCTCTTTTTAGAAAAATGCCGGACAAGAGCGAGACCATGGCGGCAAAAGTAAAGATGGCCGAATGCGCCGGTTCCCAGTTTTGCTTTAAGGAATAAGCCGCGAAGCAGACAAAAAAGATGGTGAAGAAGTTGCCCACCCAATATGCCGGGAAGATGCCTTTCTTGAGCATCATGGCGTAGAACTCGTTTACTGAAAAGAGCGCCAGCGCCAGGACCAAAAGCAAAAAAGACATTCCGCCAAAGTAGGTGCAGGCCCAGATGACGGGCGCGGCGAGAATCAAGGTGAGGGTTCGTAAGGTCAGGGCCCGGGAGAGCTTCATTTTAACTGCTCCGAGGTTTTACCGAACCGCCGTTCGCGCCGGCTGTAATCCTCGATGGCCAGGAGCAGTTCCTTCTTCCTGAAGTCCGGCCAGAGTACTTCCGTCACGTAGATCTCGGCGTAGGCGATCTGCCAGAGGAGGAAGTTGGAGACCCGCATTTCGGAAGCCGTCCTTATCAGCAAGTCCGGGTCCGGAATATCGCACGTATATAAATACCTGCTGATTGTTTCTTCTTTGATTTCGTCATTTGGGACTTCATCCTTCATCATTGCGCGAACCGCGTCGACGATCTCCGCCCTGCCGCCATAACTCACCATGACATTGAGGTTCAAACCGGTGTTCTTGGATAGCCGCTCCATGGCCTCCCGCATTTTCTTTTGAAGTTCGGGGGAGAAATCCTGCAGGCGGCCCAAAAAGCGCAGGCGCACGTTGTTCTTCTCAAGCTCGGCCACTTCTCGGTCCAGGGTCTGGGAAAAAAGCGACATTAAGAATCCGACTTCTTCCTCGGGCCGCTTCCAGTTCTCGGTTGAAAAAGCGTAGACGGTGAGATGTTTTACGCCGGCCTCGGCGCAGGTCTTGACGGCTTCTTTGAGGGAGTCGGCTCCGACCTTATGGCCGGCAAGGCGCGGCAGGCCCCGTTTTTTGGCCCAGCGGCCGTTGCCGTCCATGATGATCGCTATGTGTTGTGGGACTTGCAGAGGGCTAAACCTCCATGATCTCTTTTTCTTTGGCAATGAGCTGTTTATCTATTTCCTGGATCTTATGGGTGGTGAGCTTCTCCAGTTCTTCTTCTTTTATCTTGTGCAGGTCTTCAGAAAGTTCTTTTTTCTCCTTGGCGGCCTTAAGCAGGTCCATGGCCTCCCGGCGCACGTTGCGCAGGGAGACCTTGGATTCCTCGGCATCTTTTTTGATAATCCTCACCAGTTCCTTGCGCCTTTCTTCGGTGAGAGAGGGAAGATTAAGGATCACTACTCCGGCCTCCACTTTGGGCGTGACCCCCAGATTGGATTTTAAAATGGCTTTCTCGATCTCGCCCGCGGCGGATTTGTCATAAGGGGTGATCTTGATGGTGCGGGACTCGGGAACCGAAATGCCGGCCAGCTGCTGCAGAGGGGTGGGCGCGCCGTAATACTCCACTATCAGGTGTTCCACCAGTGTGGGCGAGGCCCGGCCGGTGCGCACGCTCGCCAGGCTCTTTTTTAGGGCCTCCAGCGCCTTGTTCATTTTAACTTCGGCATCTTTAACTGCGTCGCTCATTTTATCCTCCTAAGCTGTGATCAAGGTTCCGGGATTATGCCCCTGGACGGCTTTTTTGATATTGCCGGACTTCAATAAGTTTAAAACGATGATGGGCAGGTTGTTGTCCATGCACAGCGAGGCCGCGGTGGAATCCATCACCTTTAGCCGCCGGCTTAACACTTCCATGTAAGACATTTTCTTGAATTTTTTAGCCTGAGGATGCTTTAGCGGGTCGCGGTCGTAGACCCCGTCCACTTTGGTGGCCTTGATTATCACTTGGGCGTCGAGTTCCGCCGCACGCAGGGCCGCCGTGGTATCCGTAGAGAAATATGGGTTGCCTGTACCGGCGGCCAGGATCACCACCCGCCCCTTTTCCATGTGACGCAGGGCCCGTCGGCGGATAAAGGATTCGGCGATGGCCTTCATTTCGATGGCGGTTTGCACCCGGGCCTGGATGCCGGCCCGCTCCAACGAGTCCTGCAGGGCCAGGGCGTTGATGACCGTGGCCAGCATGCCCATATAGTCCCCCGTGGCGCGGTCCATGCCGGCGGAAGATCCGGACAGTCCGCGGAAGATGTTGCCTCCGCCGATCACCACCGCAACCTGCACGCCCAGTTGTTTTACCTTTTTTATCTCCTGGGCAAGGTTGTCGATGACCTCGGGGTCCAGCCCGTATTTTTGTTTACCACCGAAAATTTCACCGGAAAGCTTGAGGAGTATGCGCTGGTATTTGGCCTTTGGCATAAGGTTTTAAAATTATAACATCGGTTGCTTGATTATTCAATTTATTATATGATATGCGCATGCTGCAATTTTATCCATATTTTGAGCTTTTGGCCTCGCTCCTTACCCTACTTTTCGCTTTTTTCATGTTCACCCGGCACTACGAGAACCACGTGGCGCGTTTCTTTTCCCGTTTCGCGTTGATCGGTTTTATCGCCAGCATTCTGGAGTATTCCATGCGCATCGCCTTTACCCTGGAATTAGCGCAGAACATCAATCGCTTAAGCGCTTCTTTCTGGGCTTTCCTTTTCCCAATGTTCGCGCATTTCTGCCTTCTTTTTGCCAAAAAGGATGATTTTTTGGAAAATCGATTTTCTCTGCTGGTCCTTTACCTTCCGGCTTCCCTGTTGACCTTGACCTTTTTATTCACCAATTCCATGTACCTGCGCTACGAGATCTTTCATTTTGGAATAGCCAGCCAGCCGGCGCCGCTTTATTGGCTCTTTGCTTTGAACACCTTCATCTACGTTTACTGGGGTGTGATGCTGCTGCTCGGCAAGTCCCTTTCTTCCCCGCAGCTCACCGTACGTCTGCAGGCGCGCCTCATTGCCGTTGGCTCTGCCATACCGGCGTTGTTTGCTCTCATAACTGATGAAGCCGCTCCTCTGCTTATGGGCGTTAGGGCTTTCCCGCCGACTTGCATCTTTGCTTTGGCGGTCATGATCTTTTTCATATTTATCGCCATGCGCCGCTATGCCCTATTCTCCATCTCCCCGGCCCTAGCAGCGGATGTCATCATCGAGACCATGCCGGATTCGCTCTTGGTGACCGACCTGGACGGCCAGGTGATATTACTGAACGATCTCGCTAAAAAATTCTTCCATGCGTCCCCTGATGCGATCGTTGGTAAGTTGATTTGCGGTCTTTTCAAGGATCGAGCTAAATATGACCAGCTTTATGATGAAGTGGTAATGAAAGGGCTGGAGATCGAGCGTTATCCGGCCGATCTCATCGATCCCCGCGGAGAATTGATCCCCTGCCTGATCAATGCCAATAAAATTTGCGACGCCCTGGGAGCCACGCTGGGCATCGTCTTCGTCATCCGCGATATCCGGGGCTAACTCTAATGGCCCCAGCTCTTCACGATAAAATCTACGATGTCATCGTCATCGGCGCCGGGCATGCCGGCATTGAGGCGGCTTTGGCCTCGGCAAGATTAGGCTGCCAAACGCTCCTCTTGACCATGAACGTTGATACCCTGGCTTTTATGTCGTGCAATCCCGCCATGGGAGGTCCCGCCAAATCGCAGCTGATAAGAGAAGTGGACGCTTTAGGCGGGCAGGTCGGCATCGCAACCGACCTAACCTTTTTGCAGATGAAAATGCTCAATACCACCAAAGGCCCTGCCGTCCAAGCTCTCCGTGCCCAATCGGACCGCGCGCAATATCATTTGACGATGAAGAGAACCCTTGAGGAGCAGGAAAACCTCGATCTTAAGCAAGCCCTCGTGGATGAAATACTTCCTTCGGCCGTTAAAACGAGCCTCGGGGTAGTTTACCAAGGGAAATCCATCGTTATCACTGCCGGCACATTCTTAAATGGATTGATCCACGTGGGACTAAATCAGACGGAAGCGGGAAGAATGGGAGAGCCCCCGGCCAAAGGACTTTCCGGATCACTAAAACGGCTCGGATTAACCTTGGGTCGATTAAAGACCGGCACTCCGGCCAGGTTGAACAAACGCTCCATCGATTTTTCAAAGATGGTCGAACAGCCCGGCGATGAGCCGCCCAAGATGTTTTCCTTTATCTGGGAATACGCGCAGTATGGGTTATCCGGTTATCCGGATAACCGGTTATCCGGACTGCCTCAAGTCCCTTGCCACCTGACTTGGACAAATAAAAAGACCCACGATATTATTCGGGCCAATCTGGACCGTTCGCCGCTTTTCACCGGAAAGATCCAGGGGGTCGGGCCCCGATATTGCCCTTCGATAGAAGATAAAGTAGTGCGTTTCCCGGAAAAAGACGGCCACCAATGCTTCATCGAGCCTTGTGGTCGGGATACTAACGAAATGTACGCCCAGGGTCTGTCCACTTCCCTGCCGGAAGATGTGCAACTGGCTTTTTTGCGAACCATGCCGGGGCTCGAGAAGGTTGAGGTCGTCCGCCCGGGCTACGCAGTGGAATATGATTATGTGCCTTCTTCTCAACTCAATTACAATCTGGAATGCAAAGCCGTCGAAGGCCTGTTTTGCGCGGGGCAGATCAACGGCACCTCGGGATACGAGGAAGCGGCGGCCCAGGGAATTATCGCCGGGATCAACGCCGCAATGAAAGCGAAAGGCCGGGAACCCCTGCTTCTGCGGCGGGACGATTCTTATATCGGGACCTTGATCGACGACCTGATCACCAAAGAGATCAACGAGCCCTACCGCATGCTTACTTCCCGCTCCGAATACCGCCTGCTTTTGCGGCAGGATAATGCAGACCTGCGGTTGACGGAGAAGGGCTATCGTGTAGGGTTGATATCCGAAGAAAGATATAAGGCCTTCCTGAAAAAGAAAGCCGCCGTCGAGGCCCGCGAGCTTATCTCGCCCGAAGTGGCCGAGCAGATCGCCATCTCGGACAAATACGAAGGATATATCAAGCGCCAGCTTCAGCAGGTGGAACGTTTCAAAACTTTGGAAGACCGCAAGATCCCCGAGTGGGTGGATTACCAACAATTGCGCGGCTTATCCGCCGAATCCGTCCAAAAGCTCGCCCGCTTTCGTCCTCTCTCCCTTGGCCAGGCCTCCCGCATCGCCGGCGTCTCCCCGGCCGATATTTCGGTCCTGTTGGTGCACCTTGAGGCCTTCCGCAGAAAAAGTTTAGTGCTATAATACGCTTCGAGGTGATATTTTCATGAGAAAATTCATTAAATGGGCCGGGATAGCGATCGGAGCCGTACTGGCGCCCTTGATCGTTGCCACGCTTCTGCTTTACTTTTTCCTGCCTCTCAACGCCATCAAAGATTACGCCACCAAACAGCTTTCCCAGCAGCTTCATCACGAGGTCCGGGTCAAAGGTGTTTCCTTTAATATTTTTTCCGGCATTAAGCTCACCGGGCTGACCGTCGCCAACCGCAAAGGTTTCGATGATGCGCCCCTCATTTCGGCCGATGCGGTAGAGCTTAAGTATCTTTTTTGGCCGCTTTTTTCCGGCAAGGTCGTCATCCCCGAGATCAATTTGGTCAAGCCCCAGATCCTGATCGAAAAATCCCGCCGCGGCGAATTCAATTTCGGCGATATGCTTCCCACCCCTACCATCACAAAGACACCCGCTAAGCCCGCCGAGAAAAAGGGCACAGCGATCGACCTCATCATCAATACTTTCTCCATCACTAAAGGAAAGCTGACCTATTACGATTATGCCACCGCTTCCCGCAGCGAACTTAGGGATGTGCACTTATCGGTGTCGGGCATCACCCTGGCGCTGATCAAGCCCATCGACCTGAAGTTCACAGCCAATGGTTCGTATCAGGATAAAGAAGTCCCCCTATCGCTCTCGGCCGATCTGACGATCGACCCGGCTGGGGATTTCTTTAAGATCCCTCACTTCGCGCTGGGGATCGCCGGCCAAACCCTCCACGGCTCGGTGGATCTTTCTAATCTTAAAAAGGGTCCGGCCCTTAAGGCCGCGCTTCGCGGTGAAAAATTGGCGCTTGATCCTTTTATCGCTTTTTTTGCCGGCGGAGCTCCCGCCAAGGAAGAAAAGAAAAAAACCCTACACGGCGAGCTGACCCGTTCGCTCAAGTCCGCGTTTTCGTCGCTTCCTGCCAATGTTTCCGGTTCCTTGGATCTCGACCTGAACAACATTACGTTAAGTCGGCTTAAAATCGATGCTTTAAAAACTTCGGTTTCTTTGAAGAACCGCCAGCTGGGTGTGGATATCAAGAACCTCTCTGCGTATAACGGCAAATTGCTGGTCAAAGGGCTCTTTAACCTGCCGGCCCTTTCTTATAACCTGGGACAGATCGAACTTAAGGGTTTTGACGCCGCCCCTTTTTCCAACGCGGTCATTGATTCCTTCCTCCCCGACATGCTGGACGCCAAGAACAAGGTGGAGGGGAAGCTGGATGTTTACCTGGCGGTCAAGGGATCGGGAGTGGAGATGCCCGAGGTTTTCGCCAACCTGGCCAGCTCCGGAACGCTCTTGCTTTCCGACGGGCGGCTCAAGAAGCTCAAATCCCTGGAAAGCATAGGGGAAAAATACAACGTTAATTTATTGAAACACGATCTGCTGGTGCACGGATTGCGGGTGGATTTTTCCCTGGCTAATCGAGTGTTGGATGTCAAACGCTTGAATTTACAGGATACCGACCTGCAGGCGGCTTTTACCGGGGGATTGGACTTCAATAAAATGGAATACCGGCCCGGCAACCGCTTGAATTTAAAGTTCAGCCCCACCGCCACCGGGACCCTGCCCAAGGAACTTTCGATCTTCAAGGATGCCCAGGGTTTCACTTCGGTAGATTTTGAACTATTGGGGTCATTGACGAAGCCCATACCTTCGCCCCGTTTTGAGAAAGCCATTGAAGTGGGGGTTGGGAAGATAAAGGCCAAGATCGAGGCGGAGAAGATCGAGATCGAAACCAAAGCCAAGGAAGAATTGAAGAAAACCGGCGAGGAAGCCAAAAAACAACTGGAGGAAGAAGCAAAAAAGAAGGTCAAAGAAATACTCAAGTTTTAGCCCTCTGCTTACGATATATAAGTAGAGGTGAGAGCCATGAAAAGGGCCGCTGCCTTGATCGCTGTTTTTCTCTTTCTGGTAGGAATAATTACCCCTGCGTTGGGTTACGATTATATAGTAAAGAAGCTTTATGATGCCCCCGACGCGTCCTCAAAAGTGGTTTATGAGATCCCTATTGATGTAAAAATGCTGGATGTTTCGGAGGATGCGAATTGGTATAAGGTTAAGATCCAGTTCAACCTCGGGTTGATGACCTTCAAATACAGCGGCTGGGCATATATACCGGTGGGAGACCTCCTGGCGGAAAGAGCCCAAAAAGAGATCGCGGTCAACGACGCAAAATAATCAGTTTGCCTTTGGCGACCGCTTTGCCCTCCTGCACTAAACGATAAGGATATACACCGTTATCTAAAACCTCATTCCACGAATTACGACCGCTCCACGAGATCACGTTCACTCCCGCCCGACCTCCGTTGCTCCCCGGTAGGTAGGTCTCCCGAAAGATCTGGTTGCCGGCGGCATCGAACATATAGAGTGAAGTGGCCTTATCGGTATCCAACCAATACCAAAAAGCCGCCTGGCTCCCCGAATTGGGATTATAGGGGCTGGGCCCGAAGGAGATCGCGCCTCCGGCCACTTGAGCGAAGGCCACGAAAGTGGAAAGGTGCGTGGTGGTAAAGGTTATGGAGCTGGTCGTATATGAGACGCGCGTGATGCCGCTCTGACTCCAACTGGTCCCGTCCCAATAATATATAAGTGGATCGGGGGCTTGCTGGTAAAGAGGCATGGTCACGGTTACCGGCAGCAGGAAGGTCGTAACGTTGGAAGTTATAACGATTATCTTTCCGGCCTGACGATACCCCGAGGGCGCAGCACCCGGAAGCGTGGTCCCCTCGGCGGCCGACACGCTCACTTCTTCGTTGGCCGCTCCGGCCGGAATAGAGATGATCACCCCCAAAGAAGAGTTGGTATATTCGGTGGTTGCGCAGGAAACCACGATCGTGTCGCTGCCGGTGGCGGAAGACCCTTCAGTGGTGACGGTCAAAGTGCGGGTCCCGGCATGATCCAGCGTGACCGAGCCCGTCCAGATGCCGTCATCGATGAAGTTTGAAGCCGAAAGCGAAGTAGGGCTGACGGCGCCGGTATCTACCGAAAGATAAACGGTTTTAACCTCGGTGGTCACTGTGCCCGCGGCATTGAGTGCGGTGACGGTCGTAGAAAAAGCTACGTCCGCTTCGGCGGTCGACGGCGCGGAGACGGAGAAGCTCCCGACATTGCTGGGATTGGAGGCGGTGGTGGTCGCGCCGATCACGTCTTTTTTGGTGGTGTTGTTGGTTGACGCCGCGGTGATAAAAACTTCTTTAGTGGACGGGGTCGCGGTGGTCGAGTGTACCGCGGCACGGATCTCTTTGGTTTCGCCCGAGGCTAGAGAGGTAAGCCAGCCGGTGCCGCCGGTCACTTGCGAGGTTATGTCCGTCCCCGCGGTCTTGGCATCATAATAAGAGATCGTCCATCCGGTTGAATCTCCCGTGCCCAAAATCGAGATGTTGTCCGTTGCGTTACCCGCATTTTTGGTTTTTATAAAATAAGTCGCGGTTTGCCCCACGGAAATGCTTTGACTCTTGGTCTGGCTGGTCCCGGAAACATTAAATACGCCCTCCCCGATGTAATCCGAGTTGTCGCTTTGATTGCCGATTATGCCGTCAGGCCGGAACTCGGTAGCCCCGCCATAAACGGTGGTCACCTCCGCCGCAAATTCCGAGGTGTTGCCATTGGCGTCGGTAGAAGTGGCGGTCGCCCCTTCGCCGGTAAACAAATTCGAAACATACGCTACCCATTCGCCCGAAGAATTGGCAATGATATTTCCCAGATAGGTCCGTCCCTCCCCTGCTCCGTCCGACCGAAAGATCTCGATCGTTCGGCTGGCGGCCCCGGTCCCGTTTAGAAAGGTCTGGTTGGAATAAGAATAATACTCGGCAGTGGTTATGGTCGGCACGCTAATATCGGAGTTCCCTCCGCTCACCAGATTGATCCCCCCGCCAGCGTTTAGATAGGTCGAGTTTTGGGTAATGTGGTTATAGAGGGTTGCGGCGCCGTTGACCTCTACCCCGTCGCTTCCATTGTAAGCGATCCGATTGTTGGCTCCGATAGTATTTAAATTGGCGCCGCTTTGGAGTAAAATACCGTCACCGGTGTTCCCCAGGTTCGCTTCGGCGGTGCTCAATCCGATATAATTGCCTAAAATAGTAATATTTTGCCCGCTGGCCCCGGTAATCAAGATCCCGTTCTGGGTATTGCCGGAAATATAATTCGAATCGATGGTGTTGGTGGGATAATTATCGATGTAGATGCCGCTGCCCGAATTGGCCACAGCCAGGGTCCCGTTCCAATTGGTGCCGATATAATTGCCCTTGATGGTGGTGGTGCTGGAGGTCAGCTGATAGATGCCGTGGCTGGAATTGCCGGAAATCACATTTCTTAGGGTCGAGGAGGGACCCCCCACTTTATTGTCATTTCCGGAATTAATGTAGATGCCGTATTCCTGGTTGGGAGCGGCGGCCTCGCCGGTCGCGAACAGGCCGATATAACAGCCGATGATCTCGCTTAGGTTGCTGGCGTTGATCAACGCCCCGGAGCCGGGGCCCTTTATTATTGCTACCCCTTCGAAAGTGCACCGGTTGGCGGCGTTAATGGCCATTAGGTTCCCGGTTGTTACATTTTCGCCGCTGATCTCGATCTCCGGCCCAAAGGGATTGACGTTTCCCGCATAAGAAGTTTGCGAGCTGCCGTTAATGAATATCCTTTCATACCTAAGATCAATAAGGTTAGAGTTGTTCAGTTTGATCCTCCAAAAATGCGCGGTCGTACTTTCTAGTGTGGCCACTAAATAGCCGGCGTCGCTGGCGGGGATATTGAAGTAGATATTATGTGGTCCGGGACTGGTGATTTGCGCCACCGCATAGGCGAACGAACCCGCGGTTAACGCTTCGGAGGAGGTGTTGGTAACATAATAATCTGCGGCATAGATCGGACCGGCCAGGAAGCAGAAAATTAGGAGAAAAAATATTGCGCGACGCACTTCGCGGCCATTATAATTTCTTGAGTATGGGCTGTCAATCTGATAAAATCATGGTGAATGAAAGAAGAACTCAAGAAACTGCTTTTTGCGGTCGGCGCGGTCAAGACCGGCGATTTCACCCTCTCTTCCGGCAAAAAAAGCAACCTTTATATAGATTGCCGCAAAATAACCCTGCACCCTCAAGGAGCCAAGCTTATTGCCAAAATTATCTTTGAAAAGATCAAGGGGCTAAAAGTCGACGCGATCGGCGGATTGACCCTCGGCGCCGATCCGATCACGGGATCGGTTGTCGCTCTTTCCGATATTCCGGGCTTTATTGTTAGAAAGAAAGAAAAGGAACACGGCACCAAGCAGAAAATTGAGGGTTTGCTGGAGCCCGGCTGGAAGGTGGTCATCGTGGAGGATGTCTCGACCACCGGGGCCTCGGCCCTGCAAGCAATTGAGGCGGTGGAAGCGGCGGGAGCCAAAGTAATCAAGGTGATTTCGGTGGTCGACCGCGAAGAAGGAGCCGCTCTGGCGCTGAAGTCATATTCTTTCGACCCCATCTTTAAAAAATCCGACCTGGTCTGATATAATGTAGCCCATCACGCTTGCATCGAGCGAGCGCAGCGAGTCGAGATGCCCGTGTAGCTCAGTTGGTAGAGCACGTCCTTGGTAAGGACGAGGTCACCAGTTCGATCCTGGTCGCGGGCTTTTTATGTGTTGACAGGCCTTAGGCCTTATTGTTATAATTGCGCTTGTCCCCAAAAAAATTAAGGGAGGAAAAAACATGGCAAGAGAGAAATTCGAGAGGAAAAAGCCCCACCTGAACGTGGGCACCATCGGGCACGTGGACCACGGCAAGACCACGCTGACTTCGGCCATCACCAAGGTGCTGGCGGCCAAAGGCCTGGCCAAGGAGAAAAAGTTCGACGAGATCGACGCCGCGCCGGAAGAAAAAGCCCGCGGCATCACTATCGCCATCGCCCACGTGGAGTATGAGACCGACAAGCGCCACTATGCCCACATCGACTGCCCGGGCCACGCCGACTATGTCAAGAACATGATCATCGGAGCCGCGCAGATGGACGGAGCGATCCTCGTGGTCTCCGCCGCCGACGGCCCCATGCCCCAGACCCGCGAACATATCCTCTTGGCCCGCCAAGTCAATGTCCCCTACATCGTGGTCTTCTTGAACAAGGTAGACATGGTGGACGATCCGGAGCTTATCGACCTGGTGGAGGTCGAGACCCGCGACCTGCTCAAGAAGTACGAATTCCCCGGAGACAAGATCCCTATCATCCGCGGCTCGGCCCTTAAGGCCATGGAGAATCCCACCGACGCTGCCGCCGCCAAGCCCATTTTGGACCTGCTGGCTTCCCTTGATACCTACATCCCCGACCCGCAGAGACCGGTGGACAAGCCGTTCTTGATGCCGGTCGAAGACGTATTCTCCATCACCGGCCGCGGCACGGTAGGAACCGGGCGCATTGAACGCGGCAAAGTGCATATCAACGAAGAAGTGGAATTGGTGGGACTGGGTTCTCATAAAAAAGTGGTGGTGACCGGCGTTGAAATGTTCCGCAAAACCCTGGATGATGGAATGGCGGGTGACAACGTGGGGCTATTACTGCGCGGCATTGAAAAGGATGAGCTTAAACGCGGTATGGTGCTGGCCAAGCCCGGCTCCATCAAGCCCCACAAGAAGTTCGAAGGCCAGGTCTATGTGTTGACCAAAGAAGAAGGCGGACGGCACACTCCTTTCTTCCCCGGCTACAAGCCGCAGTTCTTTATCCGCACCACCGACGTCACCGGCGAGATCAAACTGCCGGATAAAATGGAAATGGTCATGCCCGGCGACAATGTGGTAATGTCTATTGAGCTTATCACCGAGGTGGCCATGGAAGAAGGCATGCGCTTCGCCATTCGCGAGGGCGGACACACCGTGGGGGCGGGCGCGGTAAGCAAGATTATTGAATAGACTCCTTTTCAGAATCCTGATCGGGGCTGCCATAGTTTCGGCTGTGACAGCCCTGATTTTTTTGTTGGTGGATTTCTACAAGACCAAAGACGCTTTCCCTCCCGGCTCATTTATCGGGCGCCTGCCGGTATCCGGCTTGACCCGCCCGGAAGCTATCGAGCTTATCCGGCAAACTCCCGCCTCGCAGATCTTTCAGCCCACGGTTTCTTTCCACATCGGAGAGGAGGCCTTCACCTTTCCGGTCGAGGAATTAGGGATATACGTGGTGGCCGATCAGGCCGTGGATCAGGCGTTTTCGCTGACCCACAAAGAGAACTATATCAAAGAACTGCAAAAGCGCCTGCAAAAAGAAGAGATCTTGCTGCCGCTTATCCTTGATCTGGACGATGATCTCGCCTCGGATATTTTAAAGGAACTGGCCGGCCAGATCAATTCCACCCCGCGCGAGGCCGCCATCACCCTAAACGAGTTTACCGGCGCCTATCACATCACCCCCGATTCTCCCGGGCGACTGCTCAACTCCGAAAAGACCATCGCCTCCGCTCGATCGGCATTGGGCCTGGGAAAATCCGATTTGGAAATAGTGGTGGATTATTATTTGCAGCCTCGTATCACCGAGGCCGTGCTGCGGGCGGCGCCTCCCGTCCATCGCCTCTCGAGCTATACCACCTATTACGGCAAGCACGACTCTCCCAACCGCATCCACAACATCAAACTTATCGCTTCGTGGATCAACAATACCATCCTGTTGTCCGGAGAAACCTTCTCGCTGCTCGATAAAATCGGGGATTTCGACGCCGGGCGCGGGTTTAAGGAGGCTTTTGTCATAGTGGGCCACGAACTGGTTCCACAGCTTGGCGGCGGCACCTGCCAGATCGGCACTACCCTTTACAATGCCGTCGCCCTGGCCGATCTCGAGATCATAGCCCGCCGCAATCATTCTTTTTATTTCAACATCTATCCGCTGGGGCGCGATGCCACGGTCTATCCGGGGCAGGCTGATTTTAAGTTTCGCAACGACACTCCCTATCCTATCCTAATAATCGCTTACGCCGACAATAAAAAACTGTTTTTTAGGTTCTTCGGAACGCCCAACGGCAAGCGGGTCGATTTTTCCCCGGCCGAGGTATTTCTGCTGGACGAGGAAGGATCGTTCCGTCCCTCCACCCTGCGCGAGGTGATCGCCGCGGATCGACCCTTTAGGACCGTGGTAACGCGCACGGTCTACGATGTCAAGGATAAAAAGCTCAAGGAGGAAACTATCCGCAGTTTCTACAAGCTTTATGGGGAGAAGACCAACGTGCCCATCCGCCGCGCCGAGCCCAGATGAAACGGCAAACTATCAAATCTCCGGTTTCCTTGACCGGCAAGGGTTTGCATTCCGGAAAACTTTCAACGGTCACCTTTCGGCCCTCCCCGGAAAATACCGGATTAATATTTTCCTACAAAGGTTTCCCGATCCCGGCCTTGGCGGAAAATGTCACCGACACAATCCGGGGCACCACCCTGGGGAAAATTAAACTGGTGGAGCATGTTCTAGCGGCGGTGTCTGGGCTGGGGATCGACGATCTGATAATTGAGCTTGATGAGAACGAGCCCCCCGCCCTGGATGGTAGCGCCAAACTTTTTTACGCGGCTTTGGATTCCGCCGGGCGAGTGGAGCTTTCCGCCGAAAAATCCTTCGTTAAGATCAATCGCGAGTTTTTAGTCGAAGAAGCGGGCGCTTCTTTGCGGCTTTCCCCCTTCGATGGTTTTGCCGTCCATTTCATGATAGAATTTCCGGTGATCGGCCGGCAGGAGTTCACTTATAACGGCGATTTTGCGTCCATCGCTGAAGCCCGCACCTTTGGATATTTGTCCGAGCTTGAGAATCTGAAGAAAAAGGGATTGGCGCGCGGCGCATCGCTTGAAAACTCCCTGGCCGTCGGTCAGGACGGGTACGCTAATCCGCCCCGTTTCCCGGACGAGCCGGTGCGCCATAAGGTTTTGGACTTGGTCGGGGACCTGGCCCTGGTCGGCTTTCCGATCCGGGGAAAGATCGAAGCTATCAGATCCGGACACAAATTGAACGTTGCCTTAGCAAGGAGGATCAGAGAAGAATGCTTGACATCAAGGACATCCTAAAGACCCTTCCTCATCGTTATCCATTTCTATTGGTGGACCGCGTGCTGGAGTATGAAGAGGGCGAGCGGGCGGTAGCGATCAAGAACGTTACCATCAACGAGCCGTTCTTTCAGGGACATTTTCCCGACCAGCCGGTAATGCCGGGGGTGTTGATCGTGGAAGCCATCGCCCAGGTGGGCGCGGTTTTGGCCTTGCGTCAGCCCTCTTCCCTGGGCAAGATCGTCTTTTTCGCGGGGATCGACAACCTGCGTTTCCGCCGCCCGGTGCTCCCCGGCGATCAGCTGAAGATCGAGGTCGAGGTGCTCTGGTTTAAGCGCGGGCTGGGAAAGATGAAGGGCGCGGCCACCGTTGAAGGCGAGGTGGCGGCGGAAGGCGAGTTCACTTTTTCTCTGGTCGATCAGGGCGGCACGGGAGTCCAGGTCCATCCCACCGCGACCATCCATCCTACCGCGATCCTCGGCAAAGGCGTGCAGATCGGCCCTTACGTCGTGATCGGTCCCGAAGTTGAGATCGGCGACCGCACGATTATCGGCCCGCATACCCAGATCTCACGCTGGACCAAGATCGGCAAAGATAATCTCATCCATCACGGGGTTTCGATCGGTGCCGCGCCCCAGGATATCCATTACAAGGGAGAGAAGGGACAGGTTTCGATCGGCGACAAAAACACCATCCGCGAGTTTGTGACCGTTCACCTGCCTGCGGGAGAAGGAAAAAAGACCGCTATCGGTAATGAGAACTTTATCATGGTGCACGCGCATATCCCCCACAATTGCTCGATCGGCAATCAGGTCGTGCTGGGCGGTTTTGCCGGCCTGGCGGGGCACACCACGATCGAGGACCAAGCGGTCATCGGCGGCATGGCGGGCGTTCATCAGTTCGTTCGTATCGGAAGATTGGCCATGATCGGCGCGCAGTCAAAGATCGTGCAGGATATCCCGCCCTTTATGCTGGCGGAAGGCAATCCGGCCGAGGTACGGGGGGTAAATTCCATCGGCCTGCAGCGCCGCGGCCTTTCGCAGGAAGCCATTGCCGAGATCAAAAAGGCCTTTAAGCTGATCTACGAATCCAAGCAATCGACCGATAAGATTGTGGAAGAGCTAAAAAAACGGTTACGCCCGTTGGAAGAGATAAACCAGCTGGTAGCTTTCCTCGAGAAAGAAAGCAAGCGCGGCATCAGCAAGAAGGTTTCCCTAGAAGAGACGGAAGAAGAGCTTATTTTCCCGGACCTGCCCGAGCTCGGTATTTAATTTTTCCGATGACAAAGGTCATGTTCTCGGCCGGAGAGGTTTCCGGCGATCTGCATGCTTCCTTTTTACTAAAAGAACTCCGAAAACATTTGCCCGATGCGTATTTTTTTGGTATGGGAGGGGAGAAACTTGCTGCGGCAGGCTGTGAGGTCAAGTTGGATATTACGCCCTTGGGCTCCATCGGCCTGATCGAAGCTCTTCCCCGCATTTTCTCTCTTAATTCCGCTCTGTCCCGCATGAAATCTCTGCTTTCCAAAGAACGGCCCGACCTATTGATACTGGTTGATTCCCAGGGTTTTAATATGCCTTTGGCGGTTTTTGCCAAATCCCTGGGAATAAAAACCTGTTACTATATTCCTCCCCAGGAATGGTTGTGGGGAACGCCCCGCGGCCTAAAAAAGGTCGCTGGGCTTATTGATCTGATCCTGGCTATTTTTGAGAAGGAATATTTATCTTATAAAAATGCCGGGGCCCGCGTTTTATATTTCGGCCACCCCCTTTTGGACATCGTTAAGCCGACCCTTTTAAGGACGGAAGCCCGTCAGAGGTTCCTGGGCGAGGTTCCTGGTCCGGTGGTCGCACTTTTTCCGGGCAGCCGTTCTCAAGAGCTGGATTCCTTGCTCCCGGTGTTGCTTTCCGCTGCCGGTATTTTATCCCGGGAGTTCCCGGGGATACAATATTTGTTGCCACCGGCATCCTCCTGGGCAAAAGAAAAGATCCTGAGCTCTTTGCAAAATGTTTCCTTGCCCATCGCTCTCATAGAGGGCCATAATTATGATGTCATAAATTGCTCCGACCTGGTGATCGCGGCCTCCGGGACCATCAATCTGGAGTCTTCTATTTTAGGCATACCTAATATTATGGTTTATAGGTTTTCCTTGTTTTCTTATCTGGTCGGTAAATATATTTTGGGTATAGACAAAAAAATATCCTTTTTTAGCATGCCGAATATTTTATTAAAGGAAAAGGTTGTCCCCGAATTGGTCATGAGGGCGGCTTCTTCGGAAAATATTGTGCTAACCGCCCGTCCCTTTTTATCCGATCCCCAGTTCCGCGAACAGGCCGTGCTTTCTTTGGGCCGGGTTAAGTCACGTCTGGGGTCGGCCGGAGCGATTGCTCGCTGTGCCGCGGCGATCATGGATTCGTTTTCCTTAAAATGATATAATCATATCAATGGCAGTTCCCTTTTTTGATATCAAAAGACAAAACTCCGTTATTCGTTCCGAATTATTGTCGGCCATTGAGAAAACGGTCGATTCCGGTGCGTTTATCCTTGGCCCGTCGGTCGCCGAACTTGAATCCTTTGCCGCAAAATACATGGGTGTCAAGCATGCCATTGGCGTTGCCTCCGGTACGGATGCGTTGCACCTGGCGCTTCGGGCGGCAGGCATTAAGTCGGGCGATGAGGTAATCACTACACCTTTTACTTTTGTGGCCACCGCTGAAGCGATTTCCTATATTGGCGCAACCCCTGTTTTTTGTGATATAGAGCCCAATACTTTCAATGTCGATCCGTTTCAAGCCGCTAAAAAAATCACCAAAAAGACCAAAGCGTTTTTGCCGGTTCATCTTTACGGCCTGCCATCCAATATGGATCCTTTATTAAACCTAGCAAAACAAAGTGGCCTTAAGATCATTGAAGATTGTGCCCAGTCCATTGGCGCCGAATATTCCAGTAAAAAAGTCGGTTCCCTTGGTGATGCTGGGGCTTTTTCGTTTTTCCCAACTAAGAATCTTGGCTGTTTTGGCGACGGGGGCCTAGTTACCACCAACAACGATGAGATCTCTGAACTGGTAAAAGTTTATCGCGGTCATGGCAGCCGCACCTCTTACCATTACGACCTTATTGGTTATAACAGCCGCCTAGATTCCATCCAGGCTACAATTTTAATGGTCAGATTTAGATATTTGGCTAAATGGAGCCAAAAAAGAGCTGATAACGCTGCCCTCTATTCGTCCTTACTTTCCGGAATAAAGGATCTTACCCTCCCTTCCCAGCCCAACAATTCATTACATGTCTATAATCAATATACCATCAGGGCAAAAAACCGCGATGGCTTGCTGGCCCACCTTCAAAGCCGACACATTGGCGCCATGGTCTATTACCCCCTTTCGCTCCACCTACAAAAGGCTTTTTCCTTACTGGGCGGTCGGATGGGCAATTTCCCCGAATCCGAGCGCGCCCAAGCAGAAGTTTTATCCCTCCCCATTTTCCCCGAACTTGAAAGATCCGAGATCGAGGAGGTTTGTTCCGCCATTTCGGACTTTTATAAATTATCATGAGCAAGGTTAAGGTTGGGGTAGTTGGCGCCGGGTTGATGGGCGATCATCACGTTCGGATTTATTCGACCCTTAAGGAGGCCAAGCTGATCGGCCTATACGATTCTGATCCCTCCCGATCTCAAGAGGTCGCCTCCCGATATAGCTGCGTCTCATATCCCGACCTGGCCGCCTTGTCTGCCTCCGTCGATGCTCTATCCATTGCCTCTCCCACCTCTACCCACTACTCCGTTGCCCTTGATCTCCTAAACGCCGGCAAACATCTCCTTATCGAAAAGCCCATCACCCTCGATGTCCACCAGGCGGAGGAGCTTTGTTCATTAGCCCACAAGCGCGGGCTGGTAGTAGCCGTAGGCATGATCGAAAGGTTCAATCCGGCTATCATGAGGACTGCTTCCCTGCTAAAAAGAGAACTGCTTTTGGGCTTGACCTTTAAACGCTTCAGCCCCTACCCCGAGAGGATCAATGATGCCAGCGTGGTCATGGATGTTATGATCCACGACCTGGATCTGGCCCTTTCTTTGGCCGGGGTGGAGCTTGATACTTATAAGTCCACTGGTCGGGTTGTACGCTCTTCTTCTCCCGATGAGGCCGAAGCCCTTTTGTACTTTAAAGACGGCCTGATCGCTCGGGTCCTAGCCAGCCGGGTCAAGGACCAAAAAGAGCGCTCCTTACAAGCCATAACCGACCGCTCTATCTACGAGATAGATCTCCTAAACAAGACCGTCCAGGTCCGCTCCTTTTCTTCGTTGTCAGACCGGTCCCAGGTCGAGGTCAAGTCGGCGGACCAGTTGACCCTGGAGCTGAAAGATTTCCTTTCGGCTATTGCGAAGGGACGCGAGCCCGAAGTTCCCTGTACTGCCGGATTAAAGTCGCTTAGAGTTGCCTTGGGGGTTGAAAATCAAATATGTTGATAAGCATTCTGGCCTTCTTTTTTGTCTTTACCGCGGTGGCCTTGGCGCATGAGTTCGGCCATTTTATTGCCGCCAAAAGATCTGGAATTCGGGTGTATGAATTCGCCCTGGGGTTTGGCCCCAAACTGCTTTCTTTCAAGCGAGGGGAAACCGTCTATGCCATTAACCTTATCCCGGTCCTGGGTTATGTAAAACTGGCCGGCATGGAAGGGGACGAAGAAGAAGATCCCACTTGTCCCGAGGACCGTAAGTATTACAACAAGCCCTTTATGGATAAATTCCTGGCCGTGTTTTCCGGCCCGCTGATGAACCTGGTCCTCGCCTTTCTGATCCTCTTTTCCATTTTTTCCCTGGTGGGGGTTCCCAAGGATATTTCCCCAGTGATCGACAAGGTCAAGGCCGGATCGATCGCCGAAAAGGTCGGACTTCGTCCGGGCGACCGCCTAGTTTCGATCAACGGGGCCAAGGTCGCCAGTATGTCCAAGGCGATCGAACAGATCCATAAGAGTCCCGGCCGTGAACTCTCCCTGGCCATTGAACGCTCTGGATCAATCCTTGCCTTAAAAGCCGTCCCGCAATTAGATCCCAAGCTCAAGGTTGGGCTTTTGGGGTTTACTCCCCGACCCCTTTATGTCCGGGTCAATCCTTTTCAAGCTTTATATTATGGCGCCCAGCAGACCCTGGCCATGGTCGCTTTAATGTTCATTATTCTTTGGCAATTGCTGGTGGGAGCGGTTTCTGTCCGAGAACTGGCCGGACCGGTGGGGATCGCCCAAGTTACCGGCCAATATGCCCAATCCGGAGCGCTGGCCCTTTTCCATTTCCTGGCTTTTTTAAGCATCAATATCGGCGTCATTAACCTGCTTCCTTTGCCGGCACTAGACGGGGGCCATATCGTTTTTGCGGTCATCGAATTGGTCAGGAGAAAACCGCTTGATCGTAAACTTGAGGCGAGGATCCATCAATGGGGACTAGTCGTATTTCTGGCCTTAATGGCCCTGGTAACCTTTAACGATGTTCTGCGAATCTTTCGGCCGAGGTGAGCGTATTGGACAACAGCATAGCTATGGTCATCGGCCCTACTCCTCCCGGCACCGGAGTGATGTAGCCCACCACTTCCCTGGCCTTTTCAAAGTCCACATCCCCCACTAGCCCTGTCGGCAAACGGTTCATCCCGACATCAATCACTATGGCGCCGCGCTTGATCATGTCGGCCTTAATTGTCCCTGCCCTACCGATGGCCGCCACCAGTATATCTGCCCTTTTGGTTACCTCCCCCAAGTTCTCTGTTCTGGAGTGACAGATAGTGACCGTGGCATGCTGGTTCAGGAGTAGCATAGCGGTCGGCTTCCCGACAATATTGCTCCTCCCTACTACTACCGCTTCCTTTCCCTTTATCTGGACGCCTGTGGATAAGATCAAACGCATAATTCCGCTAGGCGTGCAAGGATAAAAGTAGGGTTCCTGTCCGGCAAACAGCCGCCCGATATTTTCGATGTGCATCCCGTCCACATCCTTCTTTGGGGAGATGTTCATCAGCACTTCTTTTTCGTTAAAACTTTTTGGGAGGGGCAACTGGACGAGTATTCCATGCACATTATCTTCCTGGTTTAACTTCTTGATGAGTTCGACCAGTTGTTTTTCATTGTAATCTGCCGGCAACCTATGGGTTTCGGTTTCTATGCCGGCTTCGGCACAGGCCTTCTCTTTATTGCGCACATAAATTTGGGACCCTGGATCCTCCCCTATCAAAATGACCGACAGGCGCGGTCTGACCCCGGTCTTTTCAATCAGCTTCTCTACCCCACCCCTGACCTCTTCCCTGATTCCCAGAGCGATGCCTTTTCCGTCAATTAGCTTTCCCATATTTATTATCCACAGCTCCTATCCACAGCATTGGCCACTATTTACCGACACAAAAATTGGCAAAGATCGCTTCGATCACCTCATCCCCTATCCCGATCCCCAGGCTTTGGTCAAGGGCCTCGATCGCGCCCCGCAGATCGATCGCCACCAGTTCCTCGCCGACCCCGATTTTAACCGAATTCCCGGCCCGTTGCAAGGCCACTTTTGCTCTGACCAGACACTCTTCTTGGCGTTGTGATATCAGCACCTGCCCGTCCCCATCGCCAGACATTGCCCTGCCAATAATTGCAGCTTCCAGTTCTTCCAGGCCATTCCCTTTTAACGCGGATATCCTAATGCCGTTAGTCGTTATCTTTTGGGCCAGGTCGGCCTTGTTTATCACCACCATGGCATTGCTCTGGTCTATCCCTTCTAGTATCTGCAGGTCCTCATTTGTTTCTTTACTCGATCCATCCAGCACCACCAGAAGGAGGTCGGCTATTTCCGCCTCCCTTTTTGCTCTTTCGATGCCCTCCCCCTCCGGCCCCTCCTTCCCCTTCTCTATCCCGGCCGTATCTATTATCCTAATGGGGACGCCGTCAAGCTCCAGCTGTTCCGTAATAGTATCCCTGGTTGTCCCCGGGCAAGCCGATACTATGGTCCTTTCCCATTTTAACAGCCGATTAAATAAAGTTGATTTCCCGACATTTGGTTTTCCGATTATGGCCACTCTATACCCTTCCCTGAAGACGACGCCTTTCCTGGCTCCCCTCAATATCTCTCCCAGCGCGCCCAGGGAGTCCCGTATTGCGTTTTCGACGTCCTTCCGAGGCACTGCCATGTCGTCAGGGAAATCGATCGCCCCCTCGATCCCTGCCAGCATAGAGAGCAACCTTCCCCTGGTTTCCTTTATATCCTTTGAGGTTGTGCCTGCTAGCTCCGCATAAGCAAGCTTTACCGCTTTTTCGGTCTTGGCGTTTACCAGCTCCAATATTGCCTCTGCCTGGGGCAGGTCTAACTTCCCGTTAAGAAATGCTCTAAATGAGAATTCGCCGGGCTTCGCCTGCCTGGCACCGGCCGCAATTGCTTTATGCAATACCGCATTCAATACCGCTACGCTTCCATGGCAGTTGATCTCCATTAGATTTTCCCCGGTATAGCTATTGGGCGATTTAAAGAAGTAATAGATGGCGTCGTCTAGATCCTGTATCTTGCCAAGGTGAATTTGTTTTGGCTTAAGGTCGGTCTTGAGGTTTTTTATGATCTTTTCCGCGATAACCAGACAATCCGGCCCCGATATCCGAATAACCCCCACCCCTCCCCTGCCCTGCGGGGTCACAATCGCCGCGATGGTATCGTTGGCCAACATCTTACCTGGGGGCGATAATTAGTCTTCTTTCGGCCCCTTCCCCTTCGCTATAAGTGGTAACTTTATCGTTGTCTTTTAGTGCCACATGGACCACTCTGCGGTCTGCGGCCGACATAGGCGGCAAGCGTTTTTCTTGCCCGGCTTGCTCAACATCCTTTGCCGCCTCTATTGCCAGGCGGATCAAGGATGCGTCGTGTTTTTCCCTGTATCCTCCTGCATCCACGAAAACCCTGACTTTTTCGCCGAAATCTCGGCTGACTATCGACGAAACCAATACTTGAATGGACTTTAGCGTGGCCCCGTCTTTACCTATTACTCTCCCCAGCTCCTCGCCCTTAATGTTCAGCAGAATATCCTCCCCTTCCCTCCCGGCCGCTTCTGAAACCGCCATCAGCCCCATCCGGTTCAAGATTTCCTGTAATACCTCGACGGCGTCTTCGTCCTTGCCAAGCTTCTCTTTGATCTCCACCTCCGCCTCCTCACCCCCAAACATGCCCAGCACCCCGGCCTTGCCCTCTGAAACCACCCTAATTTCGGCCCTATCCTTTTCTACGCCCATAACCTTCAATCCGCCAGCTATTGCTTCGTCAACTGACTTGCCTTTCATTCTAATCTTTTTCATTTGCCCTGTCCTCCTATTGGCCTAAAATGTTTCACGTGAAACATTTCTAGCTATGAATACCTGCTGTCCGATGGCAACCAGGTTCGAAATTACCCAGTATAATTGGACACCCGAGGGGAAAGAAATGCTTATTGCGGCAATAAATATAGGCATAAAATATAACATCGCTCCAGCCTGCTGGCTGGCCGATCCAGGCATGGTTTTTTGCGAAAAATATGTTGTCAGGGCAATTAAAATTATAAATATTAAGTACGGGTCAGGCCGCGCGAGGCTGGTCGTTCCGTGCCAGGTCTTCTTTATGGATTCTATTTCGCCCTTGTCCGTTATTCCGGCCTTCTTCAATTCCACCTCAAGCCCGGCTTCATTGATGTTAGACTTTGGGCTCCACACGAACATTTTTTGCGCCTTCCCCTTTTCCGGCAACAGGATGCCACCTTTCTCTAATTTGCTTAAAACATCCTGGTTCGCTACCTGCTTTTCACTGATCCTTCCGGTTATCCACAGGAAGCTGGCGTTCTTGGCCGGATTGGAGATCTCATTTATGAATTCCTGGCTTTGTAAAGCAAAAAACAGAGCGATAAAGAAGGGGATTTTAACCAACATAGGCAGGCACCCGCCTAAGGGGTTAACCTTTTCTTTTTTATAAAGCTCCATTATCTCTTTTTGCATTTTTTGGGGATCTTCCTTAAGCTTTGCCTGAAGATCCTTGACCTTTGGCTGGACCCTTTGGAGGGCGGACATTTGAACAATGGATGATAGGGTGAGGGGGTAGAGCGCCATATTTATTGCTATGGTAAGAAATATTATGGCATAACCATAATTGTTGCCGGATATGGAGTAGAAGAAGTTTATGGCCTGGATCATAATATCTACTAGTGGTTGCATGGCAGGGGATCATATCCTCCTTTAAAGAACTGATTACACCTAATTATTCGCTTTGTGCCGAGAAATAATCCGTATATTAGGCCATATTTTGTGATCGCTTGCCGGAAATATTCGGAGCAAGTAGGGGAAAACCTACAGTTTTTCGGATAATGACTTGATATTTTTTGATATAATCCTATGGCAATCAATAAATATTTACTTATCAATCTATATTCCCTTAATTATGCCCAGTACTTCTGAAAAAGCTAAGTTGTCCACAGCCGACGATGCCCTGATAACAATTTCCGCATGATGGCATACTATTCTTAGCGCTTCTTTCAACCGTCTTTTTATCCGATTTCTCATGACCGCATTCCCAATTTTTCCGCTTACCACGATACCGACCCGGCACTCATCCGCCGGGACAATAAATATTTGCCCAAGCGGCGTTAATCGCTTTCTTCCTTGCTTGAAAATCCTTTGAAAGTCGCTTTTAGTGGTTATAGATTTCAAACTGAAAGCTTATGTCGGCCCTTTTTCCTTCTAGAAGCCAGCACTTTTCTCCCGCCGCGGGTTTTTTTTCTAACCAGGAAACCATGGGTCCTTTTTCTTCTTATCTTGTGCGGCTGATAGGTTCTCTTGCTCGTCATAGGTTTTCATTATACTTTTTTCCCTCTCCGCTTGTCAACCTCTAAACTTTACGTTTTTCTGCTTGATTTATTTTTTATTATTGCTATACTTATCAACGGTAACTACTTGTTGATAACAAACGAAAAATATTGTCCTGTGGATAAACATGTTGATAACTTGTATTGGTCTGTGGATAAGCGGTTAATAAGTAAAATATATGGTTGAAGAATTAGATATCCATTATCTCTGGAATTCTTTATTACCACAAATAGAAAAAAGCTTAAACAAGCCGATTTTTGAGACCCTGGTCTCCTCAACCAAGCCCCTGGAACTAAAAGACGGGATCCTACAGGTTGCCGTCCCACATGAAACCATCAAGGAATGGCTTTCCAAGCATTGTTTGACCCTTTTAGAGGAGGAGGTCCGATCTTTGGATAAGGGAATAAACAAGATCGCCTTTGTAGTAGGCGACAAGGACCTTTTTCAAACACCGCTCCTTGAAGAAGCCGGACTTTCAAGCGCCGTTCAGGATAATATTTCCCGCTCTCTTCAGGTGACCTACCTTAATCCTCGTTATACTTTCGATACCTTTGTAATGGGCAACGGGAATCGTTTCGCTCATGCGGCCTCACTTTCGGTGGCGGAAAATCCCGGCACCACTTATAATCCGCTTTTCATTTACGGCGGGGTGGGGCTGGGCAAGACCCATCTCATGCAGGCCATCGGCTATCAGGTCCTCAAGACCTCGCCGCGAGCCAAGGTTCTCTACATTACTTCCGAAATGTTCACCAACGAATTGATCGACTCCATTCAGGAGGGCAAGACCCAGGAGTTCAGGAACAAATACCGCAGTATCGACCTGCTGTTGGTCGACGATGTCCAGTTTTTGGCCGGCAAAGAACGCACCCAAGAAGAATTCTTTCATACCTTCAATACCTTATACGAAGCCAGTAAACAAATTGTGGTGAGTTCTGATCGTCCGCCCAAGGAGATCCCGACGCTTGAGGAACGCCTGCGCTCCCGTTTCGAATGGGGGCTGACCGCGGATATTCAGCCGCCCGACTTTGAGACCCGCATTGCCATTTTAAAGAAGAAGGCCGAACTCGTGGAACTGATGGTCCCTAATGAAGTACTGCATCTGATAGCTTCGCGCATTGCCAGCAACATCCGCGAGCTGGAGGGCGCCTTGATCAGGGTGGTGGCCTTTGCCTCGCTATCGGGCACCGACATCTCCATTCCCTTGGTCGAGCAGGTCTTAAAGGATTTTCTCGCGCCCACCAAGTCCGGCTCTTCGGTTTCCATTGACCTTATTAAAAAAGCGGTGGCGGAATATTACAGCGTCAAGATCGACGATATGAGCGCCAAGATCCGCACCAAAGAGATCGCTTCGGCCCGCCAGGTAGCCATGTATCTTAGCCGCGAGCTTACTCCGGCCTCACTGCCCAAGATAGGGGAGGAGTTCGGCGGACGCGACCACACCACGGTCTTGCATGCCTGCGGCAAGATCAGGCAGGCCATCCGTTCCGAAAAAGAATTGGATGAGGCCGTCAAGAGCATTCTGGTTAAATTAAAGAAATACACACCCTGATGTTGATATCCGGTTAACTTCTGTTGATAAGACCCGCTTATCCACTATGCTGATTTTGCCTGTGGAGATCATCAGGGTCAATTTTTTCTTCGGTTCGGCGTTAAATCCGGTTTATCAACATTTTCACAGCAATCTATGACTACTATTTATATATATATTGTATTATAATAGTGGACAAAGGGAGTGCATAACATGGAATTTGTATGCTCCAAAAAAGACCTGCAATCCGGAGTTTCGATAGTTGAAAGGATCGTTTCCACCCGCAGCACTCTTCCCATTGTAGGAAACATTTTATTCGAAGCCAGTCGCAGCGGATTAAAACTTTCCGCCAACAATCTGGAAGTGGGGATCGAAGTGGTGGTCCCGGCCAAGACCATTAAAGAAGGGTCAACTTTAATCCCCGCCAAAACACTAGGGGAAGTAGTAAACAAGCTGCCGGACAGCGAAACCACTTTTAAATTGAAAGAAAAAGGCGTTATTAACATCAACTATAAGAAATCGAATATCAATATTCACGGACTACCGGCGGATGAATTTCCCCAATTGCCCCATATCAAAGAAGGGAAGACCTTTAATCTGGACGCCAAACTTTTTGCCGAAATGATCGAACATACTATTTTTGCATCTTCCAACTCCGAAGATAAACACGTGCTGAACGGGGTATTGCTGGAAGTCGGCAAACAGGATTCTTCGAACATCAGAATGGTAGCCACCGACGGATATCGACTGGCCAAAAGAGCGGAAAAAGTAGCCGGGCTGGAAGCCGCGGCAAACGTGATAATACCGGCGCGCGCCTTAAACGAAGTATTGCGCATCTTGCAGGCCGATCCCGAAGGGCAGGTTAAGATCACCGCCTCCAGCGACCGCATATCGTTTAAACATAAAGAAGTTTATTTGGTATCGCGTCTTATCCAGGGACAATTCCCCGACTATAAGCAGGTGATCCCTAAAAGCAGCGAGACCCGGGTAAGCGTAGATACCCAGGCCCTGCTTTCGGCCGCGGAGCGAGCCGCCATCATCGCCGCGCAAAGCGCCAACATAATCAAGCTCGAAGTGCGCTCCGGACAGCTCAAGCTTTTAGCCAGCGCTCCGGACGTGGGCAATGTCGAAGAAGTGCTGGAGGTCGAAACCAAAGGCAAAGAAAAAGCCCAGGCGGCCTTTAACGTACGCCTGCTCACCGACGCCCTCAAGGTGATCGAAGCGGAAAAAGTTACATTAGAGCTGGGAGAGACGCTGAATCCCGGATTGATACGGCCGGTCGGTGGCCCCGATTATATCTACATCGTGATGCCCATCCGCACCCAGGAGGTCGCGGCTTGACCCAGCTGCTCAAGGACATTTTGCAAGACAGCAAACGTTTGCGGTCTTTAAATGCGGTATTGCTGTGGGCGGGAGTAGTGGAGCAGGGGATCGCCCGGCACACCGAAGCGCTTAAACTGCAGCGCGGCGTGTTGTATGTTACAACCAAAAGCCCGGCCTGGGCGCAAGAGTTGAACTTCCTCAAGGCCGATCTAATCGCCAAACTAAATGAAAGGGCAGGGTACCGCGCGGTGCGCGACATCAGATTTAAATATGGCCAAAGCTAAAGACAACTCTCAATACGATGCCTCTAAAATAAAGATCCTGGGGGGCATCGAAGCGGTGCGCAAACGCCCCGCCATGTACATCGGCTCCACCAGCAAGGCCGGCCTGCACCATTTGGTCTACGAAGTGGTGGACAACAGCGTGGACGAGGCGCTGGCCGGATATTGCGACACGGTAGGGGTCACCATCCACAAAGATAATTCCGTGACGGTGGAAGATAACGGCCGCGGCATTCCCATCGACCTGCACAAGGAAGCTAAAAAACCAGCCGCGGAGGTGGTGCTGACCACCCTGCATGCCGGCGGCAAGTTCGGCGCCGGGGTCTATAAAGTATCGGGCGGCCTGCATGGGGTAGGGGTGTCGGTGGTGAATGCGCTCTCCGAGTGGATGGACGTGGAGATCAAACGCGACGGCAAGATCTATAAACAAAGATTCGAACGCGGCAAGGCGGAAACACCGGACACCAAATCTTTTAAAGGAGAAGAAACCGGGACCACCATAACCTTTTTAGCCGACCCCGAGATCTTTACCGAAAAGGTCTACGAATACGACACCGTAAAACACCGCCTGCAGGAGCTGGCCTTCCTGAACAAGGGCCTGAAGATCGTGCTGATCGATGAGCGGGAAAAAGAGAAGAAGGCCGAGACCTTCGAATACGAGGGCGGGGTGGGTGAATTCATCACTCAGTTGAACCGCGGCAAAGAAACACTATACAAGCCCCCCGCGGTCTTCTCGGCAGAAAAAGACGACGTCTTCGTTGAGGTAGGCATCCAGCACTGCAACGATTATTACGACGAAAACATTTTCTCTTACGTCAACTGCATCCGCACCAAAGAGGGCGGCACCCACCTGGTGGGCCTCAAGTCCGCCTTGACCCGGGTCGTAAACAACTACGGCCACAAGAATGGGATACTTAAAGAGAACGAAAACCTACAGGGAGAGGACGTGCGAGAGGGGCTTACCGCCGTGATCAATACGCGCGTGCCCAACCCGCAGTTTGAGGGCCAGACCAAGACCAAGCTGGGCAATTCCGAGGTCAAGGGCATAGTGGACTCGGTCGTGGTGGACGGCTTGTCCAATTATCTCGACAAGAATCCCGCCGCCGGCCGGGCCATGATAGAAAAATCAATACTGGCTTTCCGGGTGCGCGCCGCGGCCCGCAAAGCCCAGGAGCTGGAGCGCAAAAAATCGGCGCTGGACACCAACCTGCTGCCCGGTAAACTGGCCGACTGCTCCGAGACCAATGCCGCCAAGTGCGAACTGTTCATCGTTGAGGGAGATTCAGCCGGAGGATCAGCCAAGCAGGGTCGCGACCGCAAGTTCCAGGCCATTCTTCCTCTTAGAGGAAAAATACTCAACGTGGAAAAGGCGCGGCTCGACAAGATCCTGACCAACAACGAGATCCGCACCATGATCACCGCCATCGGTCCGGGGGTAGTGACCGGGCTCAAGGGGGATGGCAACGGGCAGGACCGAGAAGGGGAGATCTCGACCGAACAACTATTAAAAGAACTGCGCTACCACAAGGTAATACTTATGACCGACGCCGACGTAGACGGCAGCCACATCCGCACCTTGCTATTGACCTTTTTCTTCCGCTATACGCGGGAGATCATCGAAAACGGCAACGTCTATATCGCCCAGCCGCCGCTTTACCTTTTACACAAGGGAAAGTCCCAGCGCTATGCTTATAGCGACGCGGAAATGGAAAAAGCCATGAAAGAAATGGGCCGCGAAGGGGTTACCATCCAGCGCTACAAGGGCCTGGGAGAGATGAACCCGGAACAGCTCTGGGACACCACCATGAACCCCGAGACCCGCACCATGCTGCAGGTGACCCTAGAGGACGCCGAAGTAGCGGACGATATTTTTAAGGTCTTGATGGGCACCGAAGTGGAGCCCCGCCGGGAATTTATCGAAAAGCACGCCCAAGATGTTAAGAGGTTGGACGTTTAATGGCAAAAAGAAAAACCAGAGAAACCAAGGAAACCGCAGAAGAAAAAGCCGGCCCCCGCCTGGCCCAGCTGGTCCCCACTACCATCGAACAGGAAATGAAGAGCTCCTATATCGATTACGCCATGAGCGTGATCGTAGGGCGCGCCTTGCCGGACGCGCGCGACGGCCTAAAGCCGGTCCACCGCCGCATTCTCTTTGCTATGGACGAATTGGGCTTGGCGCCAAACAAGCCCTATAAAAAATCCGCCCGCATAGTCGGTGAGGTCTTAGGTAAATACCATCCCCACGGCGACATTGCCGTCTACGACACCATGGTGCGCATGGCGCAGGATTTTTCTCTCCGCTATCTGTTGGTTGACGGCCAGGGCAACTTCGGTTCGGTGGACGGCGATTCGGCGGCCGCCATGCGGTACACCGAAGTGCGCCTCACCGCGGCGGCCACCGAGATGCTGGCCGATATCGAAAAAGAGACGGTTAACTTCGGTCCCAACTTCGACGAATCACTGGAAGAACCCCTGCTTTTGCCCAGCAAACTTCCCAATCTTTTAGTGAACGGCTCATCCGGCATCGCAGTAGGCATGGCCACCAACATTCCGCCCCAAAACTTAGGCGAGGTGGCGGACGGCATCATCGCCGCGATCGACGACCCCGAAATAACCAACGAGGGGCTGATGGCCTACATCAAGGGGCCGGATTTCCCGACCGGCGGCCTGATCTGCGGCAAGGGCGGCATCAAGGACGCCTACACCACCGGACGCGGCCTGCTGATGGTGCGCGCCCGGGTCACAACCGAGGAGGTAAAAAACGGGAAGGAAGCCATTATCGTCAACGAGCTTCCCTATCAGGTCAACAAAGCCGAACTGATCGAATCGATCGCCGAATTGGTGAAGGACAAAAAGATCGTAGGCATCTCGGACTTGCGGGACGAATCGGACCGCGAAGGGATGCGCATCTACATCGAACTTAAGCGCGACGTCAACGCCGATGTGGTATTGAACCAACTGTATAAGCGCACTAATATGCAGGTCACCTTCGGAGTGAACCTGGTGGCGCTGGTGAACGGCGCTCCCAAGCTTTTAACGCTCAAGGACCTGGTCCAGCAATACGTCCTCCACCGTGAAGAGGTGGTGACCCGGCGCACCAAATATGATCTAAAGAAAGCCGAGGAGCAGGCCCATATACTGGAGGGCCTGCGGATCGCCGTGGCCAACATCGACGCCATCGTTAAGCTGATCCGCGGCAGCAAGAATCCCGACGAAGCGCGCGAAGGATTGATGGCCAAGTTCAAACTCTCGCAGATCCAGGCCCAGGCGATATTGGATCTGCGCCTGCAGAGATTGACCCAGCTCGAACGGGTAAAGATCGAAGAAGAATATCAAGCCCTGCAAAAGCTCATCAAAGAACTAAAGAAGATCCTTTCCGATCGGAAAGAAGTATTAAGCATCATCAAGCGGGAGTTGGCCGACCTAAAAGATAAGTTCGGCGACAAGCGGCGCACCTCGTTGGTGGCCGCGGCGGAAGACATCTCCATCGAAGAGCTCATCCCCGAGCAAGAAGTGGCCATCCTCATCACCCGCGACGGCTATGTCAAGCGCACGCCGGTGACGGCCTTTAAGGCACAATTGCGCGGAGGACGTGGGGTCTCGGGCATGGCCACGCGCGAAGAAGACGTGATCGACCGGGTATTTGTGGGCTCGACCCACAGCTACATTATTTTCTTTACCAACCTGGGCAAGGTTTATAAAGTAAAGGTCTTCGAACTGCCGGAGGCCAGCCGCGCCGCCAAGGGCCAGAGCATGGCCAACTTCCTGCAAGTAGGCGAGGGCGAGCTGGTGACGGCCGCGGTGCAGGTAGATTCTTTCGAAAAGAAAACCTTTTTGATGATGGCCACCCGCAAGGGATTGGTTAAAAAGGTGCAACTCGGTGATTTTGCCAACATCCGGCGCAGCGGCATTATCGCCATCAAACTTAAAGAAGGGGATTCTCTGGGCTGGGTGCGGGAGACCAACGGCAAGGAAGAAGTGATCCTGGGCACGGCCTTGGGGTTGATGATCCGCTTTAACGAAAAAGTGGTGCGTCCCATGGGGCGAGCGGCGTCCGGAGTGCGCGGCATCCGCGTGGACAAAAAAGACGAAGTGGTCTCCATGGACATCTTAACCCCCAAGGGAGACCTGCTGGCCGTATCCAAGGGCGGCTTCGGGAAAAAGATGAGCCTCGCAGAATTCGGCGCGCAGAACCGCGGCGGCAAAGGCCACATTGCCATCAAGCTGCGCGATAAAGACCGGGTGGCGCAGATGAAGATCATCGAAAAGAACGACGAACTGCTTTTTGTCTCCGCCCAGGGGACCATGAGCCGCCAGCGAGCCGACGGCATCTCCACCCAGGGCCGCTACGCCAAGGGCGTGCGCATCCAAAGGGTGGACGAGGGCGACTTTATCGTGGACCTGGCCAGGGTTGGGCAAGAAGAGGCATTGACACAGCAATAATCAAGAGTAGAATACCCTCAGAGGAGGCACAAGCATGAAAAACAACGAATCCATGGTGGACCGAATTATCCGGGTAGCAGTCGGGCTGGCGCTGGTCCTGGCCATATTTTACTATCCGCTGGCAACCGTCTTGATCTGGATCTTAGCGATCGCAGCAATCTATCTGATCGCTACCGGCCTGGCGGGATTTTGCTGGATCTACTCCCTGCTTAATCTCAACACCAAAAAGTGAAATCCGCCAAAAGGCCCGCGACCATTTTTTGGATAGCGGGCCTTTTGCTGTGCCTGGTGGGATTGGGCTGGTTCCTTTACCAAAGCGGTCCCGCTACCCCGACCATTAAGATATATTTCCTCAAAGGCGAATCCCTGGCGCCGGTCGAACGCCCCCTGCAAAACACAGCCGAGCCCTTGGCCGCCGCAGCCCGGGAACTGATGAAAGGCCCGACCGCCGAAGAAAGGCAGTCAGGATTGTTTTCCGAGATCCCGCCCAGGGCCAGCATCCAAAAGATCATACGGGAAGACGGGACCATCCTCTTAAGTTTTAATTCGGAGCTTGAAAAATACGGCGGCGGATCCGCCCGGGTCCGCGGCTTGATCGCCCAGATCGTTTATACCTTTACCGAGATCCCCGGCGTCACCAAGGTCCGCATATTGGTCGGCAAGAAAGGGGAGATAGTTTTGGGAGGGGAGGGATTCGTGATCGATAAGCCCCTAGCTCGTCAGGACATCAAGTTCTGATTTTGTTATCAACTCCGTTACGCAGACCAGCCGCGCGCCTAAACTATCAAGCGGAAGCCCCAGGGAACCTTTTTTGGTCACAAACTCTTTGAAGGTTGGGGCCGAGAAGACCGAGCCCAACTTCTTTTTCAAGTAATTGGACTTCCGCAAACACAGCTCCGCTACTTTTTTTAACCCGGACTTTCCCATAAGCGTTAGGTATACGCAGGCCGCCAGAGCGCAGAGCGCTTCGTTGGAACAGATGTTGCTGCCCGCGCGCTCGCGGCGGATATGCTGTTCGCGGGTTTGGAGAGTCAGCGTGTAGCCAACCCGACCCTGGCTATCCACGGTTTTCCCGGCGAGTCGGCCCGGGATCTGGCGCAGCAGTTCTTTTTTAACCGCAAAAATCCCCAGCCCCGGCCCGCCAAAGTTGCGCGGGATGCCCAGCGATTGGCCTTCGCCGACCACGATATCGGCGCCATATTCTCCCGGGGGTTTGAGTAGGCCCAAAGAGATCGGATCGATATTTACGATAAAAAGCGCGCCCGCAGATTTTACTTTTTCGGCCAATCCCCGGACCTCCTCGATACAACCAAAGAAATTCGGCTGGGAAAGAATAAAACAAGAGGAGGAACCCGACAAGCTGAAAGATGAGGTCCTGCCGGTTTTTTTATCATAAGGAACCTCAACGACCTTGAGGCCGGCCCCGCGCGCATAGGTCCTTAACACCTCAAGATAATTCGGATGTGTCGCAGTGGAAACCGCGATCTCCGATTTTCCGGTTTGCCGGCAGGCCAAGAGCGCCGCTTCGGCCAGGGCGGTCGCGCCGTCATACATTGAAGCATTGGCCACATCCATGCCGGTAAGCGCGCAGATCAGCGACTGGTATTCATAGATCACCTGGAGCGTGCCCTGGCCGGCCTCGGCCTGGTAAGGGGTGTAGGCCGTATAAAACTCACTGCGGCCGACGATATGCTTGAGCGCCGAAGGAATGAAATGGCTGTAAGATCCGCCGCCCAAAAACTTGGAGGCCTCCCGGTTTTTCTCCGCGGTTTTTTTCAGCTCTGCCAAAAGTTCGGGCTCGGAAAGCGGCGGGGGAAGCTTGAGGTCCATCAGCCGGCCAGCAAGGCCTCGTACTCATCCGCCGACAAAAGCTTCTGGGCTTCGGCCGGAGAGTTCATCTTGACCTTGATGATCCAGCCCAGGCCGTGAGGATCTTCGTTGATGACCTCGGGACGCTTGATCAGTTCTGGATTGACGGCCGTGACCTTGCCCGAGACCGGACAATATAGATTGGATACGGTCTTCACCGATTCCACCACACCGAATTCCTCCATTTGCTTGAATTCCGCACCCACGGCCGGCGCCTCCACGAAAACGATATCCCCCAGGGCGTCCTGGGCGTGCCAGGTGATCCCGATAGTCGCCGTGTCGCCCTCGATCTTGGCCCATTCGTGCTCTTTAGAATACCAGAGGCCTTCAGGATGTTTCATGTTTATGCCCTTTCTAATTGATTGACGCGGAATTTGGCGTAAGCGAAGATCAACCCCGAGACCACAATGCGGGCCAGAGAATCGAACAGGCGATCCTCGGTGACGCGGCGCTGGTAATATTCATCGAGGTTGGGCTCCTTGTCCATCCCCTGCGAGGAGGCGAGCATCCTGCCCGAAGCGAGGTTGATCGAAGTTGACGCGAAATCCACCAGCCCCCACATCAACACAAAGAACGTGATGAGACAGATAATATAGTAATAGGCCTTCTTAAAATTAAATTCCATGGGGTTGCACCTCGACGGTATTCTATACTAATTTTTTCGCGGACACAACTGCCGGATATAAATTACCGCGGATCTCGACCTCGACCGCCTGCCCCTTTTGGGAAAGCTCCTTATCGATAAAGGCCAGGGCTGCCGGGGATTTGAGGGTGGGGGAGAATGTGCCCGAAGAAACCTGCCCGACGACCTTGCCGCCGACTTTGACCAAATAACCCTCGCGAGGCACGGCTTTTTCCGAAAGCTTTAGCCCCACCAGTTTTTTGTCGACTAAGCGGTTCTGCAGGGCGGCCTTGCCGATGAACTCGCCCTTTTCAAACCTCACCGCCCAGGAATAGCCGACCTCCAAGGGGCCGACCTTATCATTATATTCATGCCCATAAAGCGGCAGGCCGGCTTCTAACCTTAAGGTATCGCGCGCGCCCAATCCGCAGGGTTGGACCTTCTTTTCAATAAAGCCCCGCCAAACCTCGACCGATCTTTCTTTGGGCACAAAGAACTCAAAGCCGTCTTCCCCGGTGTAGCCGGTGCGCGAAAGGAGGACCCCCTTCCACTCCGCGCAATGATTGTGTTCTAGGCCGGACAACTCGGGAACAATATCTTTTGCTTTGGGGCCCTGCAGGGATTGCATGGCCAGATCTGAACGATGCTTGATCGAAAGGCCAGAAAACCGCTTAGCCTGTTCAGCGAAATGAGCGAGGACCTTACCGGTGTTCGAAGCATTGGCGACAATACGATAGCGATCGGGCAGGCGATAGACCAGGATGTCATCGATCGTCCCGCCGTTTTCATTGCAGAGAATCGAGTACTGGCATTCATTTTCCGAAAGCTCGGAAGCATCATTGGTAGCTACAAATTGAATGAAAGCCAGAACATCCTTCCCGGACAGATCAATAACGCCCATATGGCCGATATCAAAAATGCCGATGTTAGATCTAACCGCTAAATGTTCCGCGATGATCCCCGCCGGATAAGAGACCGGCATCTCCCAGCCGGCGAACGGCACCATTTTAGCGCCAAGCGCGAGGTGTTCTTCAAAAAGCGGGGTTCTTTTTAGCATTTAAAGAACTTCCATTAAGGTGGATACAAACTTCTCGTTCTGCTCTTTGGTCCCAATCGAGACCCTGATCGCCTCGGGCAGGCCGAAAGAAGTCAGCGGACGGATAATTACCCCTTCAGCCATCAATTTTAAGAAAATCTCATCGGCCGATTTTTTGATATTGATAAAAATAAAATTGGCCTCGGTCTTCTTGTAGTCCAGCCCCAGCTTATCCAGCTCCGCGTAAAGATATTTCTTCCCCTCCGAATTGTTCTTGAGGGTTTTATCTAAAAATCCTTTATCCCCCAATGCCGCAACCGCCCCGGCCTGGGCCAGGCGGCTGACATTAAACGGCATTTTGGCCTTTAACATGGGAGCGACAAGATCGGCCTTTGCGATGCCGTAGCCGACGCGCAAGCCCGCCAACCCGTAAAACTTAGAAAATGTTCGTAAAACGATAAGATTGCGGCCTTCTTTTATATGCTTCAAGGAATCCGGGAACTCTTTGCTCTCCACAAACTCCGCATAGGCCTCGTCCACCACCACCAGAACATTTTCCGGCACTTTCTTCAGGAAAGCATCAAAATCAGCGGCCGTAAAGATAGTCCCGGTGGGGTTGTGGGGATTGGTTAAAAAGATCAGCTTGGTCTTTGGGGTAACGGCAGAAGCGACAACCTTCAAGTCCTGTTCGAAATTATTAAGTTCAACAAAAACCAGTTTGCCGCCAAAGATGCGAGTGACTAGCTCATAAACACTAAAAGTATTTTTACAAATAATGACTTCATCATTCAGATTTAAATAAGTAGCGGCCAGGATTTGCATGATATCGTCCGAGCCATTGCCGCAAATGAAATTGTCTTTTAGAAGCCCAAACTTCTTAGCCAGGGCTTCGCGCAACAGATTGGCTTTCTGGTCGGGATAGATCTGTAACCTTTTTGCTTCTTCGGCTATGGCACGGAGGGCAGCGGGGGAGGGGCCGAAAGGATTTTCGTTACTAGCGAGCTTGACGACTCCCGGCTTTTCCGGGGTCTTGCCGGGAACGTATTCCTTTATCTCATTGATCTCGGGACGCGGCTTGGGCATCAGAAAGGATTAAGCCAGCTGAACCCAAAGAGGAACTGCCGCGGGTCTTTCGCGGGGGTGGTTTGGTTTTGCGAATCGCCGAAAATATTAATGGCGCGGCCGTCAAAGGCGAAGGTCGGGATGATGCGGTAGCGGACCCCGCCGTTCAGCTGAAAAAGATTTTCTCCGGCAAACAAGTCGGACAAGATCGACATGGTGCCTAGCGGCACATCTAATCCCGCCATGCCCAGCGGCCGGAATTTGTTACCCGGAAAATCCGCCATAAAACCGAAAGAAAGTTTGGGCCCCTGGATAAAGGGCTTGGTCGCGACCATGTAGACGCCGGTCTGGGTCTTGCTGGCCAGGTTCTCCACCCCGATGGCCAAAAGCAGGGGATCGCTGCCGTCGCCCAGGGTCGGGCTGTATTTTAAGTTTACATACACGCCGTCACGCAGTTCTTTAGAGGTTTGGTCCAGCCCGCCCACTAAACCGAGCTCAAAATTGTGAAAAGCTCCAAGGTTGGCCTTGTAATTGAAGGTGGGTTGCTGGGTGCTATTGGCGCCGCCGGAATTTTGAACGCCGTAATCCGACGCCAGGTTCCAATTCTTAAAGGGCACCACAGTGGCATCGGGAATGCGGGTTAGGCCCGATGCCCCGGTCAGCGAAGTGGCGGGAAGATAGGCGAATGATGAAGAAGAAAACAACATCAAGCCCAACACAAGGAGAAGAACTTTTTTCATAAACCCTCCTGCTTCTTAGGCGACCAGGGAATTATAGAGCGTTTCCATTCGTTTTGCAATCTTGCCGGAAGCAAAGCGATCGATCGCATCCAGCCGGGCGGAGTGGCCCAGCTTCAGCCGGAGCGCCGGATCAATGATCAGCCGCCGGACATGCTCCACAAATTGGCCCAGGTTGCGGGGGGTCAAATATCCGTCCTCGCCCGAGCGCACGGTCTCAACCAGCCCTCCGGCGAAAAGCGCCACCACCGGCAAGCCCAGGGCTTTGGCCTCGGCCAGCACCAAGCCTTGCGTCTCGGTGGTCGAGGAAAAAACAAAAATATCGCCCACCGCGTAATAGGAGAGGACCTCGGGATATTTTACTTCTCCCGATAGAATGACGTGCTTTATTTTTTCGGAAGAAAGCGTCTCGAGCAGGGGGCCTCCCCCGACCAAAAGGAGGTAAATCGGCGGGCTGATGCCCGCCGTTAAACGTTCAAACGCACGCAAGAGGAAACCGATATTTTTTTCCTTGGTGATCCGGCCAACATAAAGCAGGACCACGGCATTTTCAGGGATCTTATATTTCTTCCGGATCGCTTTTCTCTGCTCCTCGGCATTGGCGAGAGAGACCCGCTCCATATCCACTCCGCTGGGGACCACTTCGATGCGGTTCTTGACTCCCCAAACCCGGAGCACCCGCTTAGACATCTTGGAGGGCGCAATGATGAGATTCGTGCGGCGGCAAAACCCCCGGATATAGTTGACCATGGCCAATTTACTGATCGGCTCCGGCACGAATTTGGCGTAATGCAGGTAACGGGTGAATAGCGTGTGAAAAGTATACACCAGAGGTACGTGCCGCCGATGGGCCACATAACGGGCCAGCATCCCTATCTGGAAAGGCGAATGAGAATGGATCAGATCCACCTCCGGCAGGCGATGGATGTAGGGTATAGCCAGCCGGAACCTGGGATACCGGGTGGGGAGCGAAGGGAAGCGGATGATATCCGGATCGGTATCCACGTGGTTTGGATAGCGCGGGGCGAAAATATATACCCGATGGCCCAACTCGCGCAATTCTTTTACTAAAAGCTCCATGGAATTGGTAACCCCTGAAAGATAGGGCTTATAAGAATCGGCGAAAAAAGCGATGCGCATCAGCCCTCCCTCCAATCCACATTCTCAAATCTCCGAAACCAAGTCATCTGCCGCTTGGCAAAGTTGCGGGTGCGCTTTTTAAGTTCCAGTATCATTTTTTCTTTGCTCCACCGGCCGTCCAGATATTCAATGGTTTCCTTATAGCCCAGGGCTTGCATGGAATTTAATTCTCTGGAATAACCCTTTTCCAGAAGGCTTTGTACTTCCTCGATCAGCCCTTTGTTTATCATATCATCAACCCGCTGCTCGATGCGAGCATAGAGCTCCTCGCGGGGAGGATTTAACCCTATGATCTGTGCTCCGTGTTCCGTGTTCTGTGTTCTCTTTCCCTGTAATTCCGACATCCTCTTCCCCGTCAGCTCGAACACCTCCAAGGCCCTTATGATGCGTTTCTTGTCGTTGGGATGAATCCGCCCCGCCGCCAGAGAATCGACAATAGACAATCGAGAATAGAGAATAGGCGTAGTTTCTTTTTCCAGACGCGCCCGTAATTCTTTATCCGCCGGTGAGATCGGGAAAGAATATCCTTTAAGCAAAGCCCAAAGATACAAGCCCGTCCCACCCACAACTATCGACGTTTTCCCCCTGGTCGCAAGATCCCCCGATATCCGGATTGCCTCGCCGACGAAGTTGGCGACCGCCCATTCTTCGTCCGGGTTGCGGATATCGATGAGATGATGAGGGATGCCGCGCCGGTCTTTTTCGGCCAGCTTGGCGGTGCCGATGTCCATGCCGCGATAGACCTGCATGGAATCGGCCGAAATTATTTCCCCGTTTAGTTTTTGCGCTTGTTCGATAGAGAAGGCGGATTTGCCGGCGGCGGTGGGGCCTAAGATGACAAGCGTTCTAATCTCTGCGGCCACGGAGAGCCAAAAGCCGGACCAAATTCAAGACCGCCATGGCGGTGGCCGCCACGTAAGTTAGGGCGGCAGCGTTCAATACCGCACGTGCCATGGGGAGCTCTTCTGCGGTCAGGTATTTGCCGTTGGACAGGATCTTGATGGCCCTTGAGCTGGCGTTGAATTCGACCGGCAGGGTGATCACCTGAAAGACCACCGCCAAAGAAAAGGCGATGATGCCCAGATCCATGAACATGGGGAAGCCGGCGATCAAACCTAAAAAGAAAAGCGGGATCGCCAATTGCGACCCCAGGTTGGCGACCGGCACCAGATTGTTACGGAAAGCCAAGGGGACATAGGCCTTGGCATCCTGCATGGCATGGCCCACTTCGTGTGCCACCACACCTAAAGCGGCAACCGAGGGAGAGCCGTAGACCGAACCGGAAAGATGTAGGGTCTTGTCGCGGGGGTCGTAATGGTCGGTCAATTCGCCTTCTGTCCTTTCTACCGGGACATTTTTGAGCCCGGCGGAATCAAGCAGTTCGCGTCCCACCCGCGCTCCGGGCAATCCGCAGTTCGAATTGACCTCGGAGTATTTGGCAAAAGTGGACTTGACCTTGAACTGGGCATACAGCGCCAGCAAAAAGGCCGGTATCAACAAGAAAAAAGTGGGGTCGTTGTAGTAAAACACGGAATAATAATATCATTTTCCTGAAATTTATTCAATTTACCGCCGATGGTAAAACATGGACTATTCCGCCACCCCGATCTTACTGCCCATAGGATGGTCACGGCCCAATCGAGCCCAGTTCTCGATCGCGGGCCGGCCGAAAGGGGCGGCACAGATCAGATACCGGGAAGATATCTTCGAGATGCGAGCGCAAAGCCAGATCCTATGTCGGCATTTGGCCCTCGCTCAAGATGGAGCAGCGGTCGGAGAGGCCGGATGGTCGGAAACCCCGACGCAGGTGGCGTTGAACGGCCTTAAGGTCCATCCTGCATATCAAGGACGAGGTTTGGGCAAATTGTTGGCCTGGTGCGTGCTCAAGCTGGCCCGCGAGCGCGGTTGTACTTTCGATCAAGCCCGGGCCCAGGGAGTGATGGAAGAGATGGCCGATCGGGACGTTGACCCGCGCGCCGCGCTGCTCTTTGCCAAAATGGGATTTAACTGCCTGGAGCCGGGCATACAGGAAGAAGCCGAATCGTTGATCAGGAATCGCTGCCTGGTGGAGGTTTGCGGCGGCGAAAAGTTCCCGTTTTTCGGGATAGAAAGCTCGTCTTTCGGGCTGATCCGGGTGGTCTTAATGACCCCCGAAGGACAAATGACCAAATGCGGGCCCTCCCGGGGAGTTCTTCAGGAAAAAAGCCATTATGAATTTATCCTCAAGGACCCGGAAAACCGAAAAAACCTGGCGGATGTCGTCTCCCGCGGCGCCGCCTATATAAGCGGGGATTACTGGCTGAATCCTCAATATGCGGGGCCCATGATCAGAGAGATTGATCAACTTCCCGCCCTGGGCCTTTAAACCCCCCGGATAATGGTATTCTTCACGAATTCTCGGCAGACCGCAGCCATTTTCACGAAATCATCCTTAGAATATGGCCGGACCTTTAATAGGCCGGGATCCAGGGTGTCTTTGGGCACGAACTGCTGGAGCACGAACTTTTTGGCGCCGGGGATCTCCCGCGCGATACCTGCCACCTCTTCGCTTTTTAAAAAGGCCGGACAGACCGTGGTGCGGAATTCGTAATCGATCCCGGAGCCCATCAGCAGATTGACGCTTTGGCGAATGGTCCCGGGATCAAGCGAGGCGCCGGTAGCCGCCAGATATTTTTCATTGAGCGGGGCCTTAAGGTCCATGGCCACATAATCCAAAAGTTTTTCACCTAACAGATCCTTGAGCATGTTTGGATTGCTGCCGTTGGTATCCAGTTTCACCAGGAAACCCAACGATTTTAAATGCCGGAGGTAGGCCGGCAGGTCGGATTGCAGAGTGGGCTCGCCGCCGGTGATCACCACGCCGTCGATAAAATCCTTCCGTTTTAAGATGAATTCGTCGATAAGGGCGGGGTCGACCGGGGGCAGGGATTCGGCCTTTAACACCAGGACGGCATTGTTGCAGAAAGGACAGCGGAAGTTGCAACCCGGAACGAAAATTACCGAGGTGATCTTGCCGTCCCAGTCGAGAAAGGAGGTTTCGATGAAACCCCGGATATCCATTAGGCCCCTTCGCCGCGGATATATTTCTTTTCGAACTTATGCAGGAACCAGAGAGTTGAGAAAGTGATCAGGGTGGCCAGGCCCGCCGCGAGATAGAAAGAAGCCCCTAGTGCCATGCCGATGGCCGCCACCGTCCAAATCGAAGCCGCGGTGGTGATGCCGATCACCGAGCCGCCGGCTTGTAATATTGTGCCCGCCCCAATGAAACCGATGCCGGTGACAATGTTGCCCGCGATGCGCGCCATGTCGGTGCCCGGGTATTTTTGCCCGAAGCCGATAGAGATAATAGTAAATAGGGTGGAGCCCAGACAGACCAGGATATTGGTGCGCAAGCCCGCGGCCTTCTTCTCTTTTTCCCGCGAATAACCGATGATGCCTCCGCAGACACAAGCCAGGAGCAATTTTACGGCCACTTCCCAATCAGACATCGAATATCACCTTTGCCCTTTTTTCCATGACCTCCAACTGATTATAAGTGGCGGCCTTGATCGGCCGGTGGAGCTCGTGCAGGTTATTCTTGATCTGCTCGCCCTTGACGCGGGCCTTGAGCGCTTTGTCGGTTAGCCAGTAAACCTCAAATTCGTTGAGCAACAGATGCTTGGAATCTTCGAGAAAGATCAATTCGTTGAGCCAGTTGATAAAAAGCTCCTCGCGATCCTCTCCGGTTACGGCGATCTCCAGCGTTTCTTTGGCCTCAATTTCCTTGATCTCCGCCATCAGCGAGAACATCCCCAGCGCAGCATTTTGAAAAACCTCTTTATAATTGCCGCCATAAATCATCAAGCCCACGTCGGAGGGATGCGGGATGATCTCAAAGCGCTTGTTCACAGCTTGAAACCGCCGTGCTTTTTAAAATGTTCCACCAATCCGCCATCGGCCAGCAAGGTTTGCATGGTGGGGGGGAGAGGGGCAATCTTGATCTCTTGATTCTTGGTTTTATTCTTTATCACTCCGGCATCCAGATCAACTTCCAGCTCATCACCCTCGGCGATATTAGAAGTGTCGCATTCGATGGCCGGGATCCCCAGGTTGAAACAATTTCGGTAGAAGATGCGGGCAAAAGATTTGGCCAAAACCGCGGAGATGCCGGCGTATTTAATGGCTTGCGGTGCCTGTTCACGGGACGAGCCACAGCCAAAATTTTTCCCCGCCACCAGAAAGTCACCTTTTTGCAGGCGACTGTAAAACTCGGGATCGAGATCTTCCATTACATGCTTGGCTAATTCATTGGGATCCTGGATCTTGAACTTGTACCGGCCGGAGATGATGTAGTCGGTGTTGATGTCGTCGATTTGTTTTTTGGGAATGCGGGCTTTGCCAGTAAGCTTCATAGGTATTTCCTTGGGTCAGCTATCCGCCCCTCGATCATCGAAGCCGCAACAGTAGCTGGTGAAGCCAAATAAATAAAGGCGTTAGGATTCCCCATTCTTCCTTTGAAGTTCCGGTTGGCGGTCGAGATTACATTTTCTCCGTCAGAAGGAACTCCATTATGAGTCCCCACGCAGGGACCGCAGCCGGGAGTGACGGAGACGGCGCCCGCCTCAAGCAGAATTTGAAGGGTGCCATCCCGGATCATATCCATCAAGATTTCTTTTGAGGCCGGGGCAATTATCAAACGGCAATCTTTGCTAACTTTTTTGCCCTTCAAGATCTTGGCGGCGATGTGGAAATCTTCCAGCCGGCCATTGGTGCAAGTGCCGATGTAGCCCTGCTGAATGGGCGTTCCCAAAACTTCGGATATTGGGCAAACATTATCCACAGTATGGGGCTTGGCGATCTGCGGCTCAAGTTTTGCTACATCAATTTCAACCACTTCTTTATATTTTGCATCTTGGTCCGCTTCCTGGGGATTCGGTTTTTTCTTGGAATGCTTTTTCACCCATTCAATGGCTTTGCTGTCCGCCCGCATCAGGCCCGCTTTGGCCCCGCACTCGATGGCCATGTTGGAAATAGTGAAGCGCGCATCCACCGACATCTCATCTATCGGGGCGCCCCCGATCTCGAGCGCCAAATAGGTCGCCCCATCCGCCCCGATCTTGCCGATAAGGTTGAGGACGAGGTCTTTTGAATAAATGCCTTTAGGCATTTTTCCCTTGTAAACTACCTTCAGGGTTTCGGGCACCTTGAACCACAGTTTGCCGGAGATCCAGCCCGCCGCCAGATCGGTGGAGCCGATGCCGGTGGAAAAAACATTGATGGCGCCGTAAGTGCAGGTGTGCGAATCGGCGCCGATCACCAGGTCGCCCGGCACGCAGTGGCCCTGCTCCGGGGTCAGCTGGTGGCAAACCCCACAGCCGATGTCATATAGGGTGATCCCCTGTTCTTTGGAAAACTCCCGGATCTTTTTATGGATAGCGGAAACCCCTTCGTTGGGGGAGGGGGCAGAATGATCGATGATGATGGCGATCTTTTTGGGATCGAAAACCTTCTTGGCATCCATTTTGCGGAACGAATCAATGGCGATGCCCGAGGTGCCGTCCTGGCCGATCAAAAAATCGAGATCGGCGATAACGATATCGCCGGCATGGGCCTCGGTTTTAGAATGGTTGCTTAATATCTTTTCCGCGATGGTCTTGCCCATAGGCTACTTTTTGGAAGAGAGCTTGCTTTCGACCAGGCGGACCTTGTCGAGGATATAAGGATCCAGCCCTTCCATCTCTTCCACTTCCTTGAGGTATTTGCGGGCCGCGGGTGTGCGGCTAATCTCCGCCAGGTCCAGCCGTCCGCGGGCTAACAGGTCTTTATAAGGATGGGCTTCTTCCACCAGCTGCTTGAGCAATGTTTCGGCGTTCTTAAAATCCTCTTTTTTGCCCCGGCGCAGCAAAAGCTCGGACTCGATCAATTTGGTTTTTTGATTAAAGTAATCGCCTTTTCTTTCCCGAAGCAGGTTGGCGGCTTTTTCACATAGGGTGATCCCTTCGGTCAGCTTGGCGGGGTAGTGATAAAGAATAAGCTCGGCCTTGCCCAGCTGGGCGCGGGCGCGAAAATACCAGTGGGTCTTGCGGTTCTTGGCGAGCTTTTCGTGGATCCCCAGGGCTTTTTTATGGTCGCCGGCCTCATCGCGCACCAGCCGTAGGTCGGCTTCGACGATAAAGGTCTTGGCCACAAAAAAGTCCGAAATCTCGGCCTTGCCCAGATTTTTCCGGGCGGTATCGCAAATGGCTAAAGCGTCGGCGATAGCTTCTTTCTTGATCCCGGGCACCAAAAGTTCGGCTTTGCCCACCTGGGCGCGCGCCCGCAGGTAGGGAGAGGAACTGGTCTTTAAAATATCTTCATAGAGAGAAAGCGCCTTGCCGTAATCGCCCGGATCGTTGCGGCCAACCAGAAGGTCCGCCATACCGAACTTGATCTCCCCGCTGTCCGCCCGTTGGGGGAATTTTTTCAGGATACTACGGTATTTTTCGAGGGCTTTGTTGATCTTTTCGCGTTCGGACGGGGCCGGAAAACCGCTCTCGCGATCGACGATAAAGCTCATGATAGGGGAGATAATGCCCATTGCCAGGTCATTGTATCTAATGTAGAATAGGGTGTCAATGGAGCGCGAAAAAGAACTAAACGAGCTCGAAAAAAAGCTGGGAATCCCCTTCCTCTCCAAAGCTATTTTGAACCAATCCCTTACCCATTCTTCCTTTGCCCACGAGGCCGGAGTCCCCGATAACGAACGGCTGGAATATCTGGGGGACGCGGTGCTTAAGCTGGTGATCACCGAGTATATCTACAACAAGTTCCCCACCAAGCCGGAAGGCGATCTTACCAAGATCCGCGCCACGGTGATTTCGGACGCAACTTTGGCGAACGTGGCCGAAAAGATGGGCCTGGGAAAATATCTCCTGCTTTCGGAGAATGAAAAACGCACCGGCGGAGCGCTGCGCAAATCCAACCTGGCCAACGCGCTCGAGGCCCTGATCGGCGCCCTGTACCTGGATGCCGGCATCGGCCGGTCGCGCGACTTTTTGCTCGATATCCTAAGAGGCGAGATCGAGAAAGTGAGCGCCGAAGATTACATCAAGGATTTCAAGTCCGTTCTGCAAGAGTATTCGCAAAAAAGAAAATGGGAACTGCCGCATTACCGGGTGCTCTCGGAAGCGGGCCCGCGGCACAAGCGCATTTTCACCATCGGGGTCAAGCTGGGCGGCAAGCTGATGGGCAAGGGCTCGGGGATGAGCAAGAAAGAAGCCGAACAGAAGGCTGCCGAACAGGCTTATAAAAAGATAATATCCGAAGATAAAAAGAAGAACCCCAACCGGGGGATCAGGGGGATAATAAGCAAGGTCAAGAAGCGCATATGGATGCCTTAATTAAATCGGGGTCTCTGATGGACGGGCCGGCGGGTGGGGCGGTCGATATCCTGATTTTAGAAGGCAAGATCAGCAAGGTCGGCACCCGCCTCTCCGCCCCCTCCTCAAAGATCCCGGTAATAGACGCCAAGGGGCTTTTGGTTTTGCCCGGACTTATCGATATGCACTGCCACCTGCGGGACCCGGGCGATCCGGAAGAAGAGACCATTGCCTCGGGCACGCGGTCCGCCGCGCTCGGCGGATTCACCTCGGTGGCCTGCATGGCCAATACTCATCCGCCCATCGACTCGCCGGCCATGGTGAAATACGTGATCTCCAAAGCGCAGAAAGAAGCAGCGGTGAATGTTCTTCCCATCGGAGCTGTGACCCGGGAGCTTAAGGGCGAGGCGCTTTGTGAGATGGGAAGGATGCTGCTCGAAGGAGCGGTGGCCTTCTCCGACGACGGCCGCCCGATCCTAAACGCCGAGATCATGCGCCGGGCGCTCGAATATGCGCGGCAGTTCGGCGTCCCTATAATCTCCCACGCCGAAGACCTGGCCCTTTCGGCCGACGGGCAAATGAACGAAAGCCGGCTTTCCACCATCCTGGGGCTTAAGGGCATCCCCGCACAGGCCGAAGAAGCCATGGTGGCCAGAGACATTTCCCTGGCCCGGGAATTCGGCTCGGCCCACATTGCCCATGTTTCGACCGCGGGGTCGGTCAAGCTCATCCGCCGCGCCAAAGAAGAAGGCGTCAAAGTGACCTGCGAAACCTGCCCGCATTATTTTACCCTGACGGAAGAAGAAGTAGAGGGCTACAACACCCTGGCCAAAGTGAATCCCCCCCTGCGCGGAGAAGCGGATGTGGCGGAAGTGGTAAAAGGCCTTAAAGACGGGACCATCGACGTGATCGCCACCGACCACGCCCCCCACCGGGAAGAAAAAAAGAACGTGGAATTCGGCCGGGCGGCCACCGGCATGGTGGGCTTTGAGACCGCGCTGGGGCTGGTCATATCCGAGCTGGTGGACTGCGGCATCCTGCCGCTCAAGCGCGCCATCGAAAAAATGACGGTTAACCCGGCCCGCATTCTTAACCTTAACAAAGGGATCCTTAAGCCCGGCCTCGACGGCGACCTTACCATCATCAATCCCAAAGAGGAATATGAGGTTGATATCAACCGGTTCGCTTCCCGCTCCAAGAACTCCCCTTACCACGGCTGGAAGCTTAAGGGGAAAGTCGTTCACACGATAGTCGGCGGCCGCATAGTAGTTAAAGATGGGAAACTGGTTTAAACCCAAAATCCTAAACCCTAAATCCAAACAAGGAATTATTATATTTGGGTTTTGGATTTTGATATTTGGATTTTCCGTTGGCGGATGCGGGTCTTCCGGAACGGTTGCCCGGGTAACGGTTTCGCCAAGCTCGGCCACCGTGGGCGCCCAGCAGTCCCAGCAATTCTTTGCCGCGGCTTACGATTCGGCGGGGAACTCTTTGGCCCGGAGCTTTACCTGGTCGGTGACCGGCAGTGTGGGCACCATCGATGCCTCGAGCGGCCTGTTTTATGCCGGGACCAGTTTTGGCTCGGGAAGCGTTTCTGCTGCGGCGGACAATGTCAGCGGTTCGGCGACGATCAGTGTGGCCAATAACGGGACGCTTACCGGCATATTAAGCGATGCCGACAGCAACACTATCGCCAATTTACAGGTAAGCCTTACCGCAATGCCCACTTTCTCGGCCACCAGCAATGCCAGCGGCCAATATACTATTTATAACATCCCGGCCGGCACTTATGAAGTGACTACCCAGGCCACGGTAACTTACCTGGCGACCACCGCGGAAGCCCGGATCGTGGTGGGCTCCACCCGGACCGCCAATATCACCGTTAATCCCCGGCTGTCATTTGTCTCGGAATCGATCAACCATGATGTGGCCACCGGCAATGTTTCAACCGTTACCGGCACCCTGACCAACAACGGCTCGACCTTGGCGCTGGGAGTTGCCGTCACCTTTACTTTCTTTGATGAACTGGGCAATGTTTCCGCTACCGGCACCCAGACCTTGGGCTCGCTCGCCGCGGGAGCGACCCAGGCTTACTTTGTTGCCCCTTTTCCTATCATCTCCTCCTATTCCACCCGCACGCGGGTGGCCACCTGCGCGAGTTTTTAAATGAAAACACTGAATTGGCTCGCCCTGTTTTTTTTGGCTGTCACGGTCCTCAACTATCCCAATCCCTTTAATCCCGCGGCCGGAGAAACCACCAGCATTGAATATTCTTTAACCGCCGATGCCGGGATCACCATCTATATTTTCAACCTCCTCAACCAGCCGATAAAAAGGATCTCCTGTCCCAGCGGGCAGAACGGCGGTCGGGCAGGCTTAAACCAGGTGGTTTGGGACGGCTACACCGATTTCAACGAACTCGCTGCCAACGATGCTTACGTAGCGCGAGTGGTCTCGGGAGGCAAGCAAATCGGCAAATGCAAAATCGTTGTCTTAAGATAATCCTGCCCCTCATCATTCTGGCTTCTTCATTCGGATTTTCCGCGCACGCGGGGGTTCTGGACCTGACCAGAGTGGGAATTGGGGCGCGGGCAATAGCCCTGGGCCGCAGCCAAGTGGTGGCGGAAGACCTCTCCTCCGTTTTCATTAATCCGGCCAATGCCGCCGCGCTCGAACAGTTCTATATGACCAGCATGTACAGCAACTTAAGCGAGGACGTTGCCCTGACCTTGGTGGGGGCGGGATTCCCGATAAGGGATGGGGTGGTGGGCCTTATGTATCTGGGAGCGGGGATGTCGGGCATCCAAACCACCGCCCGCAGTGGAGGGGTCTTGATCCCGGTTTCCCAGCTCGAATACTGGGACCGGGTGTTGATGGCCAGCTACGGCTGGAAGGCAGCCGCCAATTTCATGAGCGGAATATCCCTGAAGTTCTTTTCCAAGAATATTTCCGGCGCTGCCGGCGGCACGGCCAGCGGTTTGGACCTCGACTGGGGACTGGTGTTTGAGCCGACCACTGCTTTAAAGATCGGTTTTTCGGCGCAAAACCTCCTGACCCTGGATATAGCCAATCTCAACTGGGGGACCGGCGCCAAAGAAGATCTCCCCGCCAATTATAAGATGGGCTTTAGCCTGAGCCTGCGCCCGGAAATAATGGTTTTAGGGGATGCCGATTCATTGGGAGGCCTGCACGGCGGAGTAGAATGGAAAATAGGGAAGGTCCTCGCCTTAAGAGGTGGCGTCGAAAGCGTTCCGCTTACCAAGAACGTATCCCAGCTCAATTATTCCGGAGGGGTGGGGCTTTTCAGCCGGGGCTTTTCTTTCGACTATGCCTATTACCATGATACGATCCTCAACCAGAACTCCGCCCACTTCTTTTCTTTGGGATTTTCTTTGAACCCCCGGGAGATGGAAGTGCGGCCTATCTTACCCGCAGGGTTAGAATTGACGCGGCATTCCGCAAGCGATATAATATGAGCAGCATGAAAAGTCCGATAATAACGGGATTCCTGCTTTTTCTATTGATGCTCCCCGCCGGGGCGGTAATGGTCGATGATTTTAACGACGGCGAATTTAAAAAAATCCCGGAATGGTGGACCTTCGATAAGGTCACTGCTACGGTCACCAAAAATCCCGCCAAAAGCGGCTATGCCCTGATGATCAAGGGAGCGGCCCGGGATTGGTATGTAGGCGGCCTCGGCACTTATATCGCCAAAGACAAACAAGACCTCTCCAAGGCCTCGACCCTGGACCTCGATATCTACGGCTTTGGGCCCGACAGCGGCACCCTCAAGATCGAACTCTATGACGACGATAACGGCAACTGGCAGATCGAACAGGACAATAAGACCTTTAACCCGATCTATGACGACCGCTTTGCCTATGAATTAAAGATCGATTGGAAGGGCTGGAAGCATATCTCCCTTCCCCTGGCAGAATTTGTGGACACCAACAATGGAGCGGGAGACAATGTCTGGAATCCCCAGCAAACGGGGAGCTCGGGAGGCCTGCTGCAAATGCAGATCATCTCGATCGCGGCCAGCAAGACCGGCAAGGTCAACTATGTGCTGGATAATGTGGAATTCCGCGAGGGCAAACGGAAATGAGAAAACTTTGGGTTTTTATCATAGCCCTTGGGCTGCTCAATGCGGCGGCGGTCGCCGAGGTAGAACCCTGGGCGGATGTGTGGACCAACCTGGCCAACTATTCGACCAACGGCGAGCGCTCCAATTTTAATTCTTTCATCCTGCGATCGGAAGGCAAGTTCGGCCTTCACCTGCCCACCGGACTCAACAACTTCAACCTCGATCCTTACGTGGCCTATTACGGCGTTTATTCGCAGGATAAGAATTATTGGAACAATGAAGTGGCTACCGGTCTCGGCCTGCGCTTTTATCCTTTTAATAATTATTTGGGCGACAATTGGTCTAACGAGTGGATCAAGGACATTAAGGTTTTTGTGGAAACCTTGAACCTTACGGTGCTCCAGGACCAAGCCAATGCCACGACCAACGAGGTAAAAACCGCCGACTTCCGTGTGGGGCTGGACCTGTGGCACGAATGGAACCTGAAAGAGCCGGATAATAAATATCCCTGGGCGGAGGTGTGGGGCAACCTTTCTTACCGCGACACCAACTTTATCGATAAATATATTCCCAAATTCAAGACCTACCTGCTGTTCCTGCATACCAAGTTAGGCGTTCACCTTCCCGGGGGAGTGCGGCCCTATCTAGCTACCGACTTGACCATGTCCTCCCGTCCCGAGGCCTGGTACAACAGTTTGTATTACGGCGCGGGCGTGCGCTTTGAGCCCTTCCGTGAGCAAAAAGACCCCCCCGAGTTACTGCGCAAGTTCAAGATGTTCGTCGAGGTCATGGGAATTTCCTGGCTGCAGCAAAAGGATTCCCGTCCCTCTTCCGACATGCGCTTTGGCATCGACTTCACCTACGGTCGTTAGAATGTACCTCATCCTGGGATTGGGCAATCCTGGCAAAGAATACGAGAATACCCGGCACAATATCGGCTTTATGGCGATCGATGCTTTGGCCGACCGCTTAAATATCACCTCGCTGAAGCTGATGCAGAAATGCCAGGCCTTTATCGGCGAGGCGGAACAGGCCGATCACAAACTGATACTGGCCCAGCCGATAACCTTCATGAACAATTCGGGCGCGGCCGCCGCGGAGCTCTTGCATTGGTTCAAGATCCCCCCGGATCATTTGATCGTGATCTACGACGACGTGGACCTGCCAATCGGCTCCCTGCGCTTGCGGGAAAAAGGCGCCGCGGGCGGGCACCACGGGATCGAATCCCTGATAGCGCATCTTCACTCCACCGAATTTATGCGTATCCGGGTGGGGATCGGCAGAGAGGGAGCGGAAGTTACCGAATATGTGTTGAGCAAGATCCCCCCGGCCGAAAGGGAAGCAATGGATGTCGCAATACAATCTGCGGCCGAGGCCGCATTGATGATCGTATCCGAAGGTCCGGCCGCCGCCATGAACCAGTTCAATACCGCGCCTGCCGGCGGGCAGGAATGAGCGCGGAAGAAATCCTCCGGCGCTTAAGCCCCCAGGTCTCCTTAAATAATCTCTCCGGCCTGCCGCCCGCCGCCAAAAGCCTCTGCCTGGCCGCGCTTAAAAAACAAACCGGCAAACCAATACTCGTAATTACCTCCAGCACGCAGTCGGCGGAACGGCTGCGCTCCGAGATCAAATTCTTTCTGGGTGAAGAAGTATTGCTTTTGCCGGCGGCAGAAAAAGAGAACATCGGCGAAAGGCTAACCGTTTTAAGCCGCCTGCTTTCCGGGGAAGCCGTGGTGGTCGTATCCCCGGTGCGCGGGGCCTTGGCAAAAACCTCCGGCCGGGCGGAGACCATTAAACTGAAAAAACATCAGCGGGTCAGAAGAGAAGAGATCCTCGATAAACTGGCCGAATTCAATTACCGGCGGCTGGAGATAGTGGGGGAAAGAGGGGAATTTTCGGTCAGAGGCGGGATCATGGATGTTTACCCCATCAATCTCGACCGGCCGGTGAGGATGGAGCTCGTCGGCGATGAGATCGAATCTTTGCGCAGTTTCGATCCCGTCTCGCAAAGATCCATAGAGCCGCTATCTTCCGCCGTGATCTTTCCCGGCCGCGAAGCGGCCCAAAGCTCCCTCTTCGACCTTTTGCCCAAAGAGGTCTTGCTGTTTATCGATGAGCCATTGGAGGTCATGCGTCTGGCCGACCAATTGGAAGAAGAAATTGAAATCCCTCAAGCCCTCGAACTCTCCTCCTTTTTAAAACCCGGACAGGAAAGCATATTTTCCGCCGTCCCCGGCTTTGGAGGGGACCTTAAGGCCGCGGCCGAATATTTAAAAGAAAAGCGCGAGGTGTTTTTAGTAAGCAAGCACAGCGCCCGGCTGGCCGAGCTTTCGAAATACAGATTGATCGAAGGGGATATCTCCTCCGGCTTTGAGGCCGCATCGGGGACATTGGCGGTGCTCTCTGACCGCGAACTTTTTGGGGAAGAGCCCCAGTTGGAATCACGTAAACCGGTTGCCCCGGAGGGTGTGGACGAGGAGCACCTGGCGCAATTTGCCGAAGGCGACCTGGTGGTGCACGAGGATTACGGCATCGGCCTCTACCGGGGGCTCAAGAAACTCAAGGAAGAAGGGGCGGAGAGCGAGTATATCCTTATCGAGTATGCGGCCGGCGACAAGCTTTACGTCCCGCTGACCCTGATGGGGATGGTCGAAAAATACAGCGGGGGAGGGGACTTTAAACCCAAGCTGTCGCGCCTGGGAAGTTCGGCCTGGCTCAAAACCAAGGGACGGGTCAAAAAATCCATCAAGGACATGACCGCCGAACTTTTGGAGATCTATGCCGCGCGGCAAAAATATCTGGGGTTTTCTTTTCCGCCCGACGATCTCTGGCAAAAAGATCTCGAGGATTCTTTCCCTTACAAAGAGACCCCCGACCAGAGCAAGGCCATTGCCCAGGTGAAGCACGACATGGAATCTGCCCGCCCCATGGATCGGCTGGTGTGCGGGGATGTGGGCTACGGCAAGACCGAAGTAGCGATCCGGGCCGCGGCTAAGGCGGTCTCCACCGGTAAACAGGCGGCGGTGCTGGTGCCCACTACGATCTTGGCCGAACAGCACTACCATAACTTTAAAAACCGCTTTGCCTCTTTTCCCTTTAAGGTGGAAATGCTCTCCCGCTTCAGGTCCAAAGACGAGCAAAAGCAGGTAATCGAATCCCTCAAGCTGGGCCAGGTGGATGTGGTGATAGGCACGCATCGCCTGCTCCAAAAAGATATGATGTTCAAGGATCTGGGACTCTTGATCATCGATGAGGAGCAGAGATTCGGGGTGGCCCACAAGGAAAAAATAAAAAAACTGCGGAAGACAGTAGATGTTCTCACTTTAACCGCTACTCCCATACCCCGCACCCTGTACCTGTCGCTTGCGGGCGTCAGGGATCTTTCCATCATCAATACCCCGCCGGTGGACCGCTCCCCGGTGCGCACCTATGTGCTTAACTGGAACGAGCAGGTGGTGCGGGAAGCGATCTTAAAAGAGCTGGACCGGGGCGGCCAGGTGTTTTATGTCTTCAACATTGTGGAAAAAATAGACGGCATGGCGCAAAAATTAAGCAAACTGGTGCCGGAGGCCCGGATCACGGTCGGCCACGGCCAGATGCCGGAGCGAAAACTGGAACAGACCATGCTCGATTTTTCCAATAAGAAATATGACGTGTTGTTGTGCTCTACCATCATCGAGTCCGGATTGGACCTGCCCAACGTGAATACCATCTTGATCGACCACGCCGATCGTTTCGGTCTCTCCCAGCTCTATCAGCTGCGCGGGAGGGTGGGCCGCTCCAACGTGCGAGCTTACGCGTATCTTTTTTATAACGAAGAGGTCCAGTTGACCGAAACGGCGATCAAAAGATTAAAGGCCCTGCAAGAATTTACCGCGCTGGGCTCGGGCTACCGGCTGGCAATGCGCGATCTTGAGATCCGCGGAGCGGGCAACCTTTTAGGCGCCCAGCAGTCGGGGCATCTCTTGGCAGTGGGATTTGATCTTTACTGCGAACTGCTGGAAGAAGCGGCGCGCGAGCTAAAAGGGATAACCGAGCCCACACCCCGCCAAGTGGAGATCGACATCAAGACCGACGCTTTTATCCCCGCAGATTATGTGGAGGACGAAAAACAGCGAGTGGCGCTTTACCGGCGGCTCAATCTGGTTGGTTCCGAGAAGGAACTGCTGGAGCTTAAGGCAGAGATCGTCGATCGCTTTGGCCGCCTGCCGGCACAGCTCTTACGCCTGCTGGAAGTGCTCGAAGTAAAGGTTGAAGCTCAAGACAAAGGGATCAAGAGCATCAGGGAAAAAGACGGGGAGATAAGGATCGAATGGTTTTCGGGCCGCATCGGCAGTATTAAATTAAAAGGTAAGAACAAGTTGGGGGAAATCAGATCCCTAATCGGCTAGCGAATTCGCGGATGATCTTGGGGCTATGCACCTCGGCCACGCATTGGCCGTATTTATCGTTAATTTTCAAAGCCCCGTCTGCGATCACAACCTTTCCTTTGGCCAGGTCCGGGGGAGTGACCTGGGACAGGTAAACCGAGACCAAGAGCTCCGCGGCCTCGGGGTTCAACTGTCCGGAGATGAAGAATTTAGGCTCGATCAAGACCTCGGTATGCGCGCCCTTCACCTGGATGGCGCGCCCGTAATCCATCCAGAACTTGGAGAGAGCGCCTTCAATCTTTTTGAGCATTTAAGATCTCCTGTTCGGAGACAAAACCCTTGATGGTCTCGCCGTCCACGTATCCGCCGAGCGTCATGCGCAGGAAGCTGTCCAAATTATGGATGACCACGCTTTCTGGGCGCGCCTCTGCCGGCTCGGGCAGGGTAGAGGTGGATTCGTAGGGATTGTGAGAGACCAGGGGAATATGAGCGGCGGCGGAAGCAGAAGCTTTTGTCCCTTTCTGGAAAAGCGCATCCAAGTTCTTGTTTTTTTGGACCGAGAGGGCCAGGGCTTGGAGCGCTTCTTCGAGTGCCGGGTCTTTGGCCATTTTTTTTATCTTCTCAACCGAAAGATGGACCAGGTTATCGGAGGCGGGGGAGAGCGAACCGGAGACCCTTAATTCCCGGTATAGGCCATAGACCACTTGAGAGATCTGTTGGGGATTCAACCCTAAACCGGCCAGATACTGGACCAGGTCCTGGGCTTGGATAGCGGCGGGGGTGGACATTTAAACCAATTTCTCCCGGGCGGCCTGGGCCTCGGACTCGGTCGTATGAATAGCGAAAGTTAGATTAGCCGGGATCCCGCGCGCATCGGTCAACAATTTCCCGACGATGTTTTGCAGGGCTTGCGTGGAAATGGGCTGGGGGATCATCCGGGCTTGCAGCCGCTGGATGTGATTATGCGGGATCGCAGTTATAGAAAAATCCGCCATACACTTATAAATCGGCCCGAGGGGGCCCGAACTTGCATGTAGTTTTATGCTATAATTAAGACAAAATGAAGGAATTTGACCGCCTGGTAGAGGTCGTGTCCGCCATCCGCAAAAAGTGCCCCTGGGACAGGGAGCAGGACCATGCCACCCTTAAACCCTACATGCTGGAGGAAGTGCACGAGGCCATAGAGGCCATTGATAATCGGGACTTTGAACTGCTCGAGGAAGAGTTGGGCGACATGCTGCTGCATATTATAATGCACGCGGAAATGGCCAAAGAGAAGAAACGATTCAATATCCAGGACGTGATCCGGGGGATCACCAAAAAGATGATGCGCCGCCACCCGCATGTGTTCGGCAAGGGCCGGGCCAAGACCGTAGCCGGGGTGCTTAGGCGCTGGAAGCAGATCAAAAGGGAGGAAAAGCGTGAACGTTAATTGGAGAGGGCTATTATTCTGGGGCTTGATCATTCTGGCTGGAATAATGCTTTTCTTGCCGATCTTCCCTAACCCGCAAACCAAGGAGATCAGCTTTTCGGAATTTTTGACCGCCATGGAAGCCGACAAGCTGGCGGAGGTTACCATCGCGGGGGATATCGTTACCGGAAAACTAAAAGATAAACAGCAGTTCCGTACCCGGGCCCTGAACTATCCCAATCTTATCCCTACCTTAAGGGCTAAAAAAGTCAACATCAAGGTTGAGCCCCCGATAGAAAGCAATTGGATGCTCAACCTGGCGGCCCAGTTGATCTTGCCTCTTCTGTTCTTCGGCCTGCTGTGGTGGATGCTCATGCGCCAGGCCTCATCGCAGACCAATGCCGCCTTCTCGTTCGGCAAATCGCCCGCCAAGCCCCTGCAGGGCAAGGTGGACGTGACCTTTGCGGATGTGGCGGGAGTGGATGAAGCCAAGGAAGAACTGCGGGAGATCGTGGAATTCTTAAAGACCCCGGAAAAATTCCAAAAATTGGGTGCCAAGATACCTAAGGGATTGCTCCTGATGGGACCGCCCGGCACGGGGAAAACCTTGCTGGCGCGCGCCATTGCAGGGGAAGCCGGGGTTCCCTTCTTTTCGCTTTCCGGCTCGGACTTTGTGGAAATGTTCGTGGGAGTGGGGGCCTCGCGGGTGCGCAACCTTTTTTCCCAGGCCAAAAAGCAAACCCCCTGCATCATCTTTATGGACGAGATCGATGCCGTAGGAAGGCATCGCGGCGCCGGATTGGGTGGGGGACATGACGAGCGCGAACAAACCCTCAATCAACTCCTGGTAGAGATGGACGGCTTTGACCCCAACACCAATATCATCGTCATCGCCGCCACCAACCGGCCCGATATTTTGGATCCCGCCCTGCTTAGGCCGGGACGTTTCGACCGCCAGATAGTTTTAGACAAGCCCGATCTCAAAGGCCGGGAAGACATCTTAAAGATCCACGCCAAGGGCAAGCCCATGGCAGGGGATGTCGACCTCAAAGTGGTTGCCCGCAGGACCCCGGGATTTACCGGGGCGGACCTTGAGAACGTTTTAAATGAAGCGGCCATCCTGGCGGCGCGGGCCGATAAAAACCAAGTAACCATGGAAGAGGTGGAAGAGGCGGCCGACCGGGTGATGGCCGGGCCGGAAAAAAAGAGCCGCCTGATCTCCGACAAAGAAAAGAAGATCATCGCCCACCACGAAGTAGGGCACGCCCTGCTTTCGCATCTTTTGCCGCATGCCGATCCGGTCCATAAGATCTCGATCCTGCCGAGGGGATTGGCGCTCGGGTATACTCTGGCCCTGCCCCTGACGGATAAATACCTGGTCTCCAAATCCGAAGTGCTCGACCAGATCACGGTGATGCTGGGCGGCCGGGTGGCGGAAGAACTGGTATTCAACGAGGTGACTTCGGGTGCACATAACGACCTGGAGCGGGCCACCGGGCTCGCCAAAAAGATGGTGACCGAGTTCGGCATGTCCGCCCTGGGGCCGCGCACTTTTGGCCGCAAGGACCGCCAGATATTTTTGGGCCGCGACATCGCGGAAATGAAGGACTACTCCGAGCAGACCGCCGATGAGATCGACCATGAAGTCAAAAAGATCATCGACCAATGCTTTGCCCGCGCACAGGAAACCTTGACCCAAAATCGCGCCTCATTGGATAAGATCGCCGCGGAACTCATCGAGAAGGAGACGCTCGAAGGTGAAGACCTGGCCCGGGCCCTGGAATCCGTTAAAAAATGATCGAATGCGTGCCCAATTTTTCCGAAGGTGAAGACGAAGAGCTGATCGGCCAGATCGTATCCTCCATTAAGACCGCCAAAGTCCTCGATGTCCATTCCGACCCCGACCATAACCGCTCGGTGGTGACCATGGTCGGCAAACCGGAGGAAGTAAAACAAGCGGCCTTCGATCTCACCGAACGCGCCATGCAGCTTTTGGACCTCCGCGATCATCAAGGCGTTCATCCTTTTATCGGAGTAATGGATGTCATTCCTTTTATTCCCTTGAAAGGGAGCACCATGCAGGAGGCGATCACAACCTCGCATGAATTGGGGCAGGAACTTTGGGACAAATTGCACCTCCCGGTTTATTTCTACGGACAAGCGGCCAAAATACAAGAGCGGGCCGATCTGCCCTATGTAAGGAAAGGGGGATATGCCGCGCTCAAACGCGAGATAAATTCTCCTCACCGCCGGCCGGATATCGGCGAAGGATTACATTTAACGGCGGGGGCGGCGGCGGTAGGCGCGCGCAACTTCCTGATCGCCTACAATGTCAATTTAAAGACCAATGATCTAACCATCGCGCAATCCATTGCCCAGAACATCCGCGAATCGCACGGGGGATTGAAAGGGGTTAGGGCTTTAGGACTGGAACTTATAAGCAAAGGTATAACCCAGGTTTCCATAAATATCACCGATCATCAGGAAACTTCTCTTCGACAGGTTTTCAGCGAAATTAAAGTGTGGGCAAAGGAATACCGGGTAGAAATTCTTCATTCCGAACTGGTCGGCCTGCTCCCCCAAGATGCGGTTTTCCCCGATATGGCGGATGTGCTAAAGTTAAAGGGATTTTCCGAAAAGAAGATCATCGAAAACAACCTATGAGCGAAGAACTGGCCAAGGCCTACGACCCTTCCCTGGTGGAGCAGAAATGGTACAAATTCTGGGAGGAAGCCGGCTTGTTCAAGCCGGACGAGACCAAAGAGAAGACCTTTACCATTGTCATTCCCCCGCCCAACATCACCGGTTCTCTCCATATGGGCCATGCCCTGAACAATTCCATCCAGGATCTTTTGATCCGTTACAAACGCATGAATGGTTTTCGCGCCTTGTGGGTGCCGGGCACCGACCACGCCGGCATCGCTACCCAGAATGTTGTTGAACGAGAGCTCAAGAAAGAAGGCAAGCGCAAAGAAGACCTGGGCCGGGAAGCTTTCTTAAAGAAGGTCTGGGAATGGAAAGAAAAATACGGCGGACAAATAACCTTGCAGCTGCGCCGCCTGGGGGCCTCGTGCGACTGGTCGCGCGAATGCTTCACTCTCGATGAGCAAAGGTCCAAAGCCGTAAAGCGGCATTTCGTTCAACTCTACAAGGAAGGGCTCATCTATCGGGGCAAGCGCATCATCAATTGGTGCCCCCGCTGTCAGACGGCCCTTTCCGACATTGAAGTGGAGCACGAGACCATCAAAGGTCATCTCTGGCATATCAAATACGGCCCGCTTACGGTGGCGACCACGCGGCCCGAGACCATGCTGGGCGATACCGCGGTCGCGGTCAACCCCCAAGACGACCGCTACAAGCACCTGTGGGGGAAAACCGTAGAGCTTCCCCTGGTCGGCCGCCATATACCGATCATTAAAGATGAATTCGTCGATCTCAAATTCGGGACGGGGGCGGTAAAAGTTACCCCGGCGCACGACCCTAACGATTATGAGATGGGAATGAGGCACAATCTGCCGTTCATCAACATCTTAACCCCTAATGGACACGTTACTTTTTCTGAATTTAGTAGGGAAGAAAAGGAAAAGATGGGGGAGTACGGACTGGAAGGATTGGACAGGTTCAAAGCCCGCGAAAAAGTAGTTGAGCTTCTTCAGCAAAAAGGATTCCTGGTCAAGATCGAAGATTATGAGACCTCCGTCGGTCATTGTTACCGTTGCAAGACCATCATTGAGCCCTATCTTTCCGACCAGTGGTTCGTCAAAGTGAAACCGCTGGCAGAGAAGGCGATTGCCGCGGCCGAGGAAGGCAAAGTCAAATTTGTTCCAGAACGCTGGACCAAGCTTTATCTCCAATGGATGACCAACCTGCGCGACTGGTGCATCTCCCGCCAGCTGTGGTGGGGCCACCAGATCCCGGCCTGGTACAAAGGCGAAGAAATTTACGTGGGCGAAGAGCCGCCCCAGGGGGAGGGATGGAAACAGGACCCCGATGTTTTCGACACCTGGTTCTCATCCGCCTTGTGGCCGTTCTCGACCTTGGGCTGGCCCGATGAAACTGCGGACCTTAAAACCTATTACCCGACCGATGTGCTGGTTACGAGCTACGACATCATCTTTTTCTGGGTGGCGCGGATGATCATGGCGGGCCTGCACTTTATGAAGAAAGAACCATTCCATACGGTCTATTTCAATCCCCTGGTCAAAGACATCCACGGCAAGAAGATGAGCAAATCCTGGGGCAATGTGATCGACCCGCTCGAGGTGATAGAGAAAGCCGGGGCGGATGCTTTGCGCTTCGCCTTCCTCTCGCTTCTGGCGGGGCAGGGGCAAGATGTCAAGCTTTCGGAAGACAAGATCACCGAAGCGCGCAATTTTGCCAATAAGATCTGGAATGCGAGCAGGTTCGTGCTGATGAACACCCCCTCTGTCCCTCGGCAGAGCTCGGGACATCTCCCCCTTGATAAGGGGGAGAACGAGAGGGGGTCGGAGTTGGCCGACCGCTGGATACTCTCCCGCTTAAACCACACCATCAAGCAGGTGACCGAGCATATTGAGAATTACGAGTTCGGGGAAGCAGCACGCCTGCTCTATAGCTTCGTCTGGTCGGAGTTTTGCGACTGGTATGTGGAAATCGCCAAGATCCGCCTGCACGGGGAGGACGAAAAAGCCAAAGCCGAGGTAGTAGCGGTCCTGATCAAAGTTCTGGAAAACACCTTAAGATTGCTCCATCCCTTTATGCCGTTCATAACCGAGGAGATCTATCAGAAGATCGTAAAAGTAAAGACCATCATGCTCATGGCGTGGCCGAAAGCAGATGAAGGCAGGATAGACCAAAAAGCTGAAGAGGAAATGGATGTGACCATGGAAGTTATCCGCACCTTGCGCAACCTGCGCGCGCAGAAAAAGATACCCGTCGGATGGAAAGTGATCGTTCATCTGGGGGACAGCCAAAAATTAAACGAACCTTATCTCAAACGACTGGCCAAGATCGAAGGGATAGGTGCAGGGGCGGGAGAGGGAGAAGGGATCAGGGTCGAGGTTGCCGGGACTAAATTGTTTCTCCGGTTTCAACCAGCTCAATAATTTTCTTTATCTCTTTGGCCCGGCCGGTTTGGGGGTCCAGCTTTATAAGGACCGCGTTAAAGACCGCCTGTCCCGTTTCGGTGGGCTCGAACTTTTCCGGCATTTGGGTCAGGAACCTTTTTAATATCTGCTCCCGGTCCATGCCGATGATGGAATTGAGGGCCCCCACCATCCCCGCATCCGAAATGTAAGCGGAGCCCTTCGGCAAGATCCTCTCATCCGCGGTCATCACATGGGTGTGGGTGCCGATCACTGCCGTTACTTTCCCGTCCAGGAAAAATCCCATGGCGCACTTTTCAGAGGTGGCCTCGGCGTGCAGGTCGGCGATCACGATGGGCGTCTGCTTTTGTATTTCCGGCAATAATCTTTCAGCCGCTTGAAAAGGACAATCCAGGCACTGCATAAAAGTGCGCCCTAAAAGGTTCAATATCCCCACTTTCACCCCCGCCGCCTCCACTATAATGTATTCATTCCCGGGGGTGCCGGGCGGATAGTTGGCGGGACGGGCCAGCATAGTAAAATTATCGATATCCCGGGCCAATTCTTTTTTATCCCACACGTGGTTACCCATGGTGAGGGCGTTGACGCCCATCTCCAGCAATTCACGGTAGATCTTTTCGGTTATGCCATAACCGTGGGCCGAATTTTCGGCATTGGCGATTATAAAGTCCGGCGCATATTTTTTCTTAAGCTGCGGCAAAAGCTGGCGGGTGGCACGCCGGCCCAAAGCGCCGATGATATCCCCGATAAAAAGTACGGTCAGCTCATTTGGCGACATCAAAAGCCCTGGTCTCCCGGATCACGGTGACCCGGATCTCTCCCGGATACTCGAGCTCGGCTTCGATCTTCTTGGCGATGTCGTGTGCAAGCTTGGAAGCCATTACATCGTCTACCTTATCGGGCTGGACGATCACCCGCACTTCGCGGCCGGCCTGGATGGCGTAACATTTCTCGACCCCGGGGAAGGTCTTGGCGACGGATTCGAGCTTCTCCAATCTTTTAACATAGGCCTCTAGGGTATCGCGGCGGGCGCCCGGGCGAGCCGAAGAGATCCCATCCGCTACCATCACCAGCACCGCTTCCACCGTTTGCGGCTCCACATCCCCGTGATGGGCTTCGATGGCGTGCACCACTTCGGGGGCCTCACCGGCCTTCTGGGCGAAAAGCGCGCCCAGCTTGATGTGCGTGCCTTCCACTTCCTGATCTATGGCCTTGCCGATATCATGCAACAGCGCCGCACGTTTAGCCAATTTAACGTTGACCCCCAACTCCGAAGCCAGCATGCCGGCCAGGTGGGCCATCTCTTTGCTGTGCTGGAGGACGTTCTGTCCGTAGCTGGTGCGGTAATGCAGGCGTCCTAAAAGCTGGATGAGCACCGGAGGGATCCCGTGCACGTCGCAGTCGATGGTGGCGCCTTCTCCCTTTTCCCACATGGCGGCCTTGAGCTCTTCCTTGGCTTTGTTGTAGGCCTCTTCCACCCGCGCTGGATGGATCCGGCCGTCGGCTATCAATTTGGTCAGGGTAAGCCGGGCGGTCTCGCGTCGCAGGGGATCGAAGCTCGAAAGTATCACGGCCTCCGGGGTGTCGTCCACGATAAGATCCACTCCCGTGGCGGTCTCAAAAGCGCGGATGTTGCGGCCTTCGCGTCCGATGATGCGGCCTTTCATATCATCCGAAGGCAGCTCCACCATGGTAGTGGTGCTTTCCACCACATGGTCCACGGCACAGCGCTGGATGGCGGTGGCCAATATCTCGCGGGCCTTGCGGTCGGCGTCCTTCCTGATCTCTTCTTCTTTGCGCTTGATGATGAGCGCCGCGTCCCGCTCCACTTCTTTCTCGAGGTTGCTAAGCAGGAGATTTCTGGCTTCTTCCTTGGGCATGCCGGCCACCTTCTCCAACTCCGTCAATTGCTGGGCGTGGATCTTCTCCAGTTCCCCTCTCAAGCGGCCCAATCCCTCCTCAACTTCTTTGATCTTTTTTTCGGTCGAGGCGATGGCCTGCTCTTTCTTTTCCAGGTGTTCTTCTCTTTGCAAGAGGCGCCGCTCCAAATTGGAAAGCTCGGTCTTGCGTTCCCGGGTCTCCTGCTCGAACTCTCTTCTTAACTTTACCGCCTCTTCCTTGGCTTCGAGCAAGGCCTCTTTGCGTTTGGTCTCGGCCTCGCGCTTGGCGTCTTCCAAAACCCGTTTGGCGGTATCTTCCGCGATCTTGATCTTGGATTCGGCCAGCTGGCGCCTCACCAGAAGATAGGCCACGGCCAATCCAAAGACCGCGGCTGCTCCAATGATAAATAAGATTAAATATTGCATTTCATTACGCGCGTGCTTGCGGCCTCCCTAGCTTCTTGGCCTCGGTGCGGGAGGTGGAGGCCACGGGGCGGGGCGCCTCGCTCATAGCCCGATCAGAATCGATCTGTTTGCGGATAGCCCCCTCGAGCTTTTTGGCCAGGGCGCTGTGTTCCTTCAAGAATTGCAGGCTGGCTTCGTAACCCTGCCCCAATCTTTCCCCTTCATAAGCGAACCAGGAGCCGCTTTTTTCCACCAGATTGAATTTTTGTCCCATGTCCAAAAGTTCGGCCTCATGGGAGATGCCTTCGCCGTGAATAAGCACGAAAGTGGAATCGCGGAAGGGCGGGGCCACTTTGTTCTTGACCACCTTTACCTTTACCCGGGTGCCCACGATCTTGTCGCCTTCCTTGATCTTCTCCTGTGCGCGCACGTCCAATCTTACGGAAGAATAGAACTTAAGCGCCCGTCCGCCCGGCGTGGTCTCGGGATTGCCGAACATGACGCCGATCTTTTCCCTCAACTGGTTGATGAAGATCAAGACCGTTTTGGATTTGCCGACCACGGCCGTCAGCTTTCTTAACGCCTGGGACATCAGCCGGGCCTGGAGGCCCATCTGGGGTTCTCCCATTTCTCCTTCCACCTCGGCCTTGGGGACCAGGGCGGCCACGGAATCCACCACGATGATATCGATGGCGCCGGAACGCACCAGGGTCTCGCAGATCTCGAGGGCCTGCTCGCCGTAATCCGGCTGGGAGATCAGCAGATTGTCAACATCCACTCCCAGTTTCCGGGAATATTTGGGGTCCATGGCGTGCTCGGCGTCGATAAAGGCCGCCGTCCCGCCCCGCTTTTGCGCTTCCGCTACCGCCTGGAGCGACACTGTGGTCTTGCCTCCCGATTCCGGGCCGTAGATCTCGATAATTCTTCCCCGGGGAAACCCTCCCACCCCCAACGCCGCATCGAGACCGATGGAACCGGTGGGAATGGACTCGATATGGAGCTTGCTGGCCTCACCCATCTTCATTATGGAACCTTTGCCGAAGTTCTTTTCTATCTGCGAGATCGCGATATCCAGGGCCTTGTGCTTTTCATCCGCCATTTTATTTTCCTCCTTTATTCAAACCGAAACGTTTACCCTTCTTCTCCGCCCAGGTTGAGCCACAACAGGCCCAACACCGATTGGGCGGCCTTTTCCCGGATCTGCCGGCGAGTGCCCTGCAGGTGCAGTTCCCGCACATCCACGCCCTTTTCGTCAGCCAGGGCGATGTAGACCAGCCCTACGGGGGCAGGGGGCGCGGGTAGGGGGCCGGCCACCCCGGTGGTAGCCAAGCCGATCGTGGTCTTGAATCTCCGGCGGATGCCCTCCGCCATGGCTTCCGCCACTTTGGAACTAACGGCGCCTTCTTTGGCGATCAGCGCTCCCGGGACTCCAAGCTCCTGCACCTTGATGCGGCTGTGATAAGCCACGATGCCGCCCATAAAATATTCGGAGGAGCCCGAGATATTGGTCAACCGCTCGGCCACCAGGCCGCCGGTCACCGATTCCGCGGAAGCCACGGTCTGGTGCCGCTTTTTCAAAAGCTCGGCGATCTGGTCGTCGGTGATCTGGCCGATGACCGAGAGCATCTTCGAGAAAAAATCCTCGAGCTTAACTTCCTGTGCTTCCGACAAAATAATCCACCCCCGAGATCAGGGACAAGAACACCGCAAACCATAGGACCAAGAGCGCATAGGGCCAGTTCAAGATCAACATCAAGACCGCAATGACCTGAAAAACGGTCTTGATCTTTCCCCAGATGCTGGCGCCATGTGTCCGCCCGGCCGACACCAAAAGATCCCGCGCTACGATCAGTATCACCGGCAGGGCCGGAATGCCCCTAAGGTCGATCAGCGCGATCAAAGCCGAGACCACGATCACCTTGTCCGCCAGAGGATCCAGTATCTTTCCCAAGTCCGTTACTTCGCCCAGGTAGCGGGCCAGTATCCCATCCACCGCATCGCTAAGGGCTAAGATCAAAAAACACCCTGCGGCCCAAACGGGCGGCGCAAAATAAAGCAGGGCTAAAAAGAGGGGTAAAGCTAAAATCCGGCCGAGGGTGATAAGGTTAGGTAACGAGGTCATAGGCGCTGGCGCCCGTGATCTTAACCTTCACGAGTTCGCCCGGCCTAAATTTCCCGGACATTTTGACAGAACCATCGATCGAAGGGGCATCACAGTGAGTGCGGCCCCGGCCGCGGCCCTCGTATAAAACCTCAAGCTTTTTACCGATCAACTTAAGATTCAGCTCCTTCGCGATGCGTTTCTGCAATGTTAACAATCGATGTAAACGAGACCTTTTAACCTTTTCGGGAACCTGCCCCCTCTTTTTGGCTGCAGGTGTCCCGGCCTCTCGGCTGTAAGCGAACGCTCCTAATCTTTCGAATCTCACTTCCTTTATAAAATCCAACAATTCTTTAAATTCCGCATCGGTTTCCCCAGGGAAGCCGACGATGAAACTGGTCCGGATCGCTATTTTTGGTATTTCCCTCCTGATTTTTGAGATTAAATCAAGGATCCGTACGCGGGAGACGCGTCGATCCATCTCCCACAGTATCCTATCATTTATATGCTGTAATGGCAAGTCAAGATATTTCACGATTTTGGGCTCGGTTTTGATCGTTTTTATCACTTTTTCGGTCAAATGAGCGGGATGGGCATACATCAGCCGGATCCAGCGCAAACCGGGGATTCGGGCGCTTCTCTTTAATATCTCGGCCAATTGGGGATGGGCGGTGGTGTCCTGGGCAATAAAATTGATCTCTTTGACGCCTCTTTTGGCCAGTTGTTTAACTTCAGACAGAACATCGGCCACACTTCTAAGCTTTAATTTTCCCCGGATCTGGGGGATCAGGCAGTAGGAACAGCGGTTGTTGCACCCTTCCGCGATTTTGACATAGGCGGTCCAGAATGGTGTGGCCTTGATGCGGGGGGCAGAGTAGGGGTGGAGGCCGATGGAATCGATTAAGCCATCTGCCTGCGACTGAACGTCGCGGTTAATTTTGGGCAGACAACCCGCTACAAATATTTTCTTGCGATATTTCCTTAAGGATTTGATGGTTTGGAGCGATTCATCGCGGGCTTCTTTCAAAAAAGCGCAGGTGTTGACGATGAACAGGCCGGCTTCCTTTTCTTTGGTGGTAAGTTCGTAGCCGGCAGAAACCAGCTGGCCCATCAGAACTTCGGAATCACAGAGGTTTTTTGGACAACCTAAAGATATTACGCAGGCTTTCATGAGGATTTATTATCGATAATTCACAAATTGGATTTCAATGGGCAGTTCGACCTTGCGCAGGACAGCGATCACGGCCTGCAGGTCGTCTATCTTCTTGGCGGAAACGCGGATCTGGTCGCCTTGGATCTGGGTTTGGACCTTCACTCCGGAATCCTTTATCCTTTTATTGATATCCTTGGCCTGCTCTTGGACGATGCCCTGCTTGATCTTGGCCTCCTGCCGGACGGTGCCCGCCAGGGCCTGCTCGATCTTGCCATATTCCAACGCTTTAAGTGAAATGCCACGCTTGATCATTTTGCCCTGTAAGATATCTATAGTGCTTTTAAGCTTGAATTCGTCATCAGAAATAATGATCAGCTTATCGGCCTCGTGCTTGATCTCGGTCTGGCTGCCTTTGAAGTCGAACCGCTGGCCGATCTCCTTGAGCGACATCTGGATGGCATTGTCCAGCTCCTGGAGGTTTACCTTGGAGACGATATCAAAGGAGTGATCTTGCGCCATGCCTTAATTATTGCAAATGTGTTATAATTTTACAAGTATGGAAGTGATCGTCCATAAATACGGCGGGACCTCGGTCGGCACTCCCGAAAAGATCAAAAAAGTGGCCGAGCGGATCGCCCGGGTAAAACGGGAAGGCTATGAGATCGTGGTAGTGGTCTCGGCCATGGGGCATACCACCGATGAATTGATCGACCTGATGCATAAAGTAACCTCAAATCCTGATCCCCGCGAATACGATATGCTGGTATCGACCGGCGAGCAGGTCTCGGCCGCGCTTTTAGCCATGGCGTTGCAAAACCTGGGCTGTTCCGCGATCTCCTTGACGGGTGGGCAGGCCGGGGTAGTGACCGAAGACATCTATAAAAAAGCCCGCATCAAGGAAGTAAGGCTCGATCGGCTGAAAAAGGAACTAAAAGAGGATAAAGTGGTGGTCATCACCGGTTTTCAGGGCATCGACAGCGAAGGCAACATCATAACCATCGGGCGGGGCGGGTCCGACACCTCCGCGGTGGCCATTGCCGCGGCCCTCAAGGCCCAGGTGTGTGATATTTATACCGATGTGGACGGCGTTTATACCGCCGATCCGCGGATCGTTCCCGAAGCCCGCAAATTAAAGACCATCTCTTATGAAGAAATGCTGGAGCTGGCGAGCTTAGGGGCGCAGGTCTTGCATCCCCGCTCGGTGGAGTGTGCCAGTATCTATAAGATGGTGATCCATCTAAGGTCTTCCCAAAAAGAAGATGAAGGAACTTATATAGGGGAGGCCCCTCGACTCACTACGTTCGCTCGGGGCAAGGAGGCAGGAAAAATGGAAAAGAAAGAAGCGGTGAGGGGGATAGCGCTGGACGAAAACATCGCCAAGATCGGGATCTTGAAGGTGCCCGATAAGCCGGGCGTGGCGGCGGAGCTTTTTGGCGCGCTGGCCAAAGAGAAGATCAATGTGGACATGATCGTACAAAGTATCCACAGCAGCGGCACCCAAGCCGACATGGCTTTTACCGTTGACGGCGCCGATCTGAAGAAAGCCTTGGAAGTGACCGAAAAAGCGGCCAAAAAATTGGGGGCGGGAGGCGTGGTTTCCGATCCCAAGGTTTGCAAGGTTTCCCTGGTAGGGGTGGGCATGGTGTCCCAACCCGGTACGGCGGCCAAAATGTTCGAGACCCTGGCCGAAAATAAGATCAATATCCAGATGATCTCTACTTCAGAGATCAAGGTCTCCTGTGTGGTCGCGGCCGACGCCGGCAAAAGGGCGGTGCAGCTGCTGCACAAAGCCTTCGGACTGGATAAGATCACCCAGTGAATCTTCTGTTCCTTTTTGCGGCTGCCTACCTGATCGGTTCCCTCCCTTTCAGCTTGATCTTTGCCAAATTGTTCAAAGGGGTGGACGTGCGGCAGGTGGGGACGGGGAACGTGGGAGCCAGCAACACCCTGGTCTCTGCCGGAAAACGCGCCGGGATACTGGCGGCGCTTTTTGACCTGACCAAGGGCTTTGCGGTGATCATTTTGGCCCGCAATTTTTTAGGAAGCGACGCAGTGATCGCCCTGTGCGGCTTTTTAGCCATTGTGGGACACGATTTCCCGGTTTATTTAAAGTTCAAGGGGGGCAAAGGGGTGGCCACCACCCTAGGGATATTGCTGGCGATCAACCCCTATGCAGTATGGATCGGCTTGGGCGGCTATATCGTCATCTTGCTTTTGACCCGTTACTTGATATTGAGCAGTTTGCTGACGATGGCCCTGTTGCCGCTGGTGCTCTTCTATCTAAAAGAAGATATTTGGTATATAATTTTTACGATCGCCGCGGCCGGCTTGATGCTCTTCGTTCACCGGGAAGACATAAAAAGGCTGGTCGAGGGCAAAGAGAAAAAGTTCGGGGCGTAGCTTAGCTTGGTAGAGCGCACGGTTCGGGACCGTGAGGTCGGAGGTTCAAATCCTCTCGCCCCGACCATCTAATATCCGAAAAATCGGGGCGTGGCCCAGCTTGGTCTAAGGCGCTACCTTGGGGTGGTAGAGATCGTGGGTTCAAATCCCGCCGCCCCGATTTTTCTTATTGCGGGAAAACGAGAGTGTAACTGTTGCCGTCTTGCAGGACATTAACCCCGTCTTGGGGGACATCCTCCGATTGAATAGGGTCACGGATATTGTTGCCGAGCATTAGATCAACCTCAAAATAAGCATCCCCCAACCGCTCCGAGAGAGTTGTCCCGTAACTTGCCCCATTTATAAGATCTGCCGACGAAGGATTGATGTCATTATGGCGCCGGCCCGAATACACCGCTACCCTGCGCCCATAATCGAGCTGACGATTGATCTGTTCCAGGGAATGTTGGGTTATTTCCTGCAGGGCCCGGAGCCGGAGATCGTTCCGAGCGGAAAAATCGGGTTGGAAGATAGTTTCCTCGGCAGTTTCGGGGCTCAACCCGCCGGGGCGGATCCTAACTCCCAGTTCGCGTGCCCGATAAAGAAGTTCTTTTATTTCGCAGGCCTCCACATATAATTCTATATTAGCCAGAAGGTCCGGGGTCTCTTTGGCGTTCAACCTGCCGGTTTTATAAAAACTATTCAGATTTTTTTCTATCGCCGGATCACAAAAGAGGACCTCTAAAACGAGTTCCGTAATTCCGGCTTCGGCCAAAGAGGGAAGAATTTCGGCGGTAAACACCCCGGTCATACTCTGGTTTAGCCGGCGAGGATGGATCTCCCCGAAAGCGATTACCCGCGGGTTGTCCGCCAGAATGTCCTCCATAACTTCACCGGCTGATTGAAAATGAAGGATATCTTCTTCGATTGAAGGGGCGGCTACCTGTTTAAGGCGTGTACTATAGACCGCGAAACCGTAGCTATTGGCAACTGCTACCCTCATGGATGTTTATCATGAGGAAATTCAAGAAATTTCAGGCGAAAAGAGAAATTACTCGAAGGTCATGACATCGGAACTTTATTGATTGGAGTTCAATATTTCCACTCCAGGGGCAACATGGATTATGAGAACCCTGCCGTCAGGCAAGGTAACCTGTTGTTCGGAATAATTCTCCGGAAAGTTCATGACAGTATTGGTTTCTCTTGGCTCTTTGGTCACGCTGGCCGTGGCATGTGAAGCTTCATCGTCGGGAGGAGGGGGAGGAGAGGTTGTTTCATCTTCGGTCTGTCGAGTTGGGGGCGTCTGCACCTCAAGAGTAAAATCATCACTGAAACGCACCTCGACATTCGGTTCCGGCGGGGCCTCTCTTCTTTGTGCTACCCGCGGCTGCTCCGGTTCTATTTCTTCATCTTCCTCGAAGGGTGTAGGGGGAGAATAGACAATATTACAAATCCCTTGATTACGGGCCAAATTGAATAGCCGACCCTGCAATTTCTCTAGTAGTTCCCGCGACAGGGGGCCGTCAGTATGAACCTCCAGATCCTCCCCGGGACGAGAGATTGAAAAAGATATTTGTAGTTCCATTTCTGCAGGCAGATCATGCTCTTGCAGGAAGGCACGAATACGCCGACCAGCATCCCTCGTAAATTTGTCCTGAGCTGATGACAGATCTTGTGGCCTAAGCTCCCTGGCAGTGCATTGGCTGACATTGAAATAGGATTCGACACTGGTCATATTGCTCTCACCTCATTTTGGCAATCTATATATATTATCGGCTTTTCCGCCTTTCAACTTGCATACCCTATAAAGTAGTATAATGGGAAAAAATGACCCCCCCCAAAGAGATATTAAAGGGCTTAAATCCCGAACAAGCCAAAGCAGTAACCCATGGCGAAGGCCCCCTTTTGATCATTGCCGGCGCCGGGACCGGGAAAACTACGGTTATCACCCGCCGGATCGCCTATTTGATAGCCAATAAGTTAGCCAAACCCGGCGAAATATTAGCTCTAACTTTTACCGATAAAGCCGCACAGGAGATGGAGGCCCGGGTAGATATAATGGTACCGTACGGCTTTGTGGATGTTAACCTATCAACCTTCCACGCTTTCGGCGATAGGGTCCTTAGGGACCACGCGCTTGACCTGGGCTTGCGGCCCGATTATCGGGTCATCTCCCTTTCCGAGCAGATCATCTTCTTTCGCGAGCATCTCTTTAAGTTCCCCCTACATTATTATAAATCGCTGGGGGATCCCACCAAGCATATTGAGGCCCTACTGGGGGTCATCAGCCGGGCGAAGGATGAGGATGTGAGCCCCAAGGAGTATTTGAAATGGGCAAGGAAAGGGACTGGGGGCCGGGGACTAGGGACTAGGGAAGAGAGGGAAAAACAAGTTGAAGTAGCTAGGATTTATCAGAAATATCAGGAGCTGAAGGCGGAAAAGGGATTGGTGGATTTTGGGGATCAGGTTAGCTTAACGCTCAAACTATTCCGAAAATGCCCTTCAGTCCTCAAGGAATACCAAAAGAAATACAAATTCATTCTGGTCGATGAATTCCAGGATACCAATTACGCCCAGTTCGAACTGCTCAAGCTTTTGGCCGGAAAATCAGCCAACCTGACAGTGGTGGGGGACGATGACCAATCCATCTATAAGTTCCGCGGGGCGGCGATCTCCAACATTCTCTCCTTTGAGAAAGTTTATAAAAAATGCAAAAAGATAGTTCTGACCAAGAATTATCGTTCCACCCAGATCATCCTGGATGCTGCCCGCCGGCTCATCAGATTCAATGACCCGGAACGGCTGGAGGTTAAAGCAAAAATAGATAAGCGCCTGATCGCCATCGCGGTAAAAGAAGGAAAAAAAGTTGAGCCCCGCCATTTCGATCGTGTGACCTCCGAAGCCGATTGGGTGGCGAAGATAATTAGCGAAAAGAAATACCCATTGAAGGAATACGCTATCCTGGTCCGCTCCAACGCCGACGCGGAGCCCTTCCGTCAAGCCCTAAATATGCAGGGGATACCGCATCAGTTCTCCGGCGGAGGAGGACTCTATGTGTTTCCGGAGATCAAGCTGTTGGTTTCATTCCTGCGGGTGATCGGGGATCCGGCAGACTCGGTCTCGCTCTATCACCTGGCGCTTTCGGAGGTCTATGGCCTGGATCCGCTCGACCTGCAAAAAATAAACACATTTGCCGGCCGGCGGAATTTAACCCTCCATCATGTTTTTACGCACCTTGAAGAATCGCAAGTGCGAAATTCGGAACTCGGAGTGCTGAATGATATAAAAGATGAGAGCCGGGCCACAATAAAAAAGATCATGGAAGATATCCAATATTATCTGGAATTCGCCAAACAGAAGTCCACTGGCGAAGTCCTGCATATATTCTTGAAGAAAACCGGCTACCTGGCCAGGCTTACCAAGGAAGAAAGCGCGGAGAACGAGCACCGCATCCAAAACATCGCGCAGTTCTTTGAAAAGGTTACCGAGTTCAAGGAGATAGCGGAGATCGACCGGGTCTCGGAATTCGTAAGACACCTCAATATCCTCAAGGAAGCCGGGGACGATCCCGAGTCGGCCCAGCCGGATTTTGATGCGGACGCGGTGCAGGTGCTGACCATCCATAAAGCGAAAGGGCTGGAGTTCTCTGTGGTTTTTCTGGTTTCCCTAGTGGCCGAAAAGTTCCCGGTCCGCACCCGTAAACATCCTATTGAACTTCCTAACGAACTTATCAAAGAAGAAATTCCGTCCGGAGATTTCCATCTGATGGAGGAACGGCGGCTTTTTTATGTGGGGATGACCCGCGCCAAGCGGGAACTTTATCTCACCTCCGCGATCGATTACGGCGGCAAGCGCGACCGCAAGGTCTCCCAGTTCGTTCTCGAAGTTTTGGATATGCCCAAGGCCGATATCTCGATATTAAAAAGGCCGGCCATTTCACAGATCGAACTCTTTGCCGCACCGGAGGCGATCATCCCGCAGGAGAGGAAAAGATCCAAAGATGAGGTCTTGCCGCTTTCCCATTATCAAATAGATGATTACCTGACCTGTCCCCTTAAATATAAATATGTGCATATCCTGCGGGTGCCTCTCCTGCCCAATCAACAAATAATCTATGGTTCGGCCCTGCACCAAGCAGTCCAAGCGTATTTTTCCGCCAAAAAGAACCGGCAGAAATTCACTGAAAAGCAATTGCTGGACACTTTCGCCAACAACTGGTCATCAGAAGGTTTTATTTCCCGGCAACACGAGGAACAAAGGTTTGCCGCGGGAAAGCAAGCCCTTAAAAGATTTTATAAGACCGAAAAGAAGCGTGGTCGCATTCCGCTTTATGTTGAGGAAAAGTTCGCTTTTACCGATGATGGATTGGAGATAAGGGGAAGATTGGACCTGGTAGAAAAAGCGAAAGGTAAAACATTTATTGTCGACTTTAAATCTTCCGAGGTTAAGACACAGAAAGAGGCCGACCGCCGCGTTAAACATAGCTTACAGTTATCGATCTACGCTCTGTCCTGGCAAAAGAAATACGGCCGCTTGCCGGATTTTCTGGAGCTTCATTTCCTGGAAAGCGGATTGATAGGGTCCACTACCATAAATGAAGAAGAGGTCAAAGAATCCTGGGGGGAGATCAGGAAAGTGGGGGAGGGGATAAGGGGGGCGGATTATCACGCCACTCCCAGCTTTCGCTCCTGCAGTTATTGCCCCTATAACGAGATCTGCCCCAGCTCGGCGGTTTAAAGGGGCAACGCGGGGACGTCGGTCTTTTCTTCGAGCGAGCCCAGCTTGTCGCCGAACTTGGTCAGGCGTTTTTCGGTATCATCGAATTTGGAAACACTGTCTTTTAAATGCTTGCCCATCACCGTAAAGTCGCCCATTACCCGTGCAAAATCCCCCTCCAGCCGGGCCAGATTCTTCAGTATCTCCTGTGCCTGCTCCTCTATGCGCAAGCCGCGCAGGCCGAAAAGGATGGTTTGCAGGTAGCCATAGAAGGAATTGGGAGAGACCGGGATGACCTTGTTTTTGGTGGCGTAGCGGAAAACGCTGTCTTCTTCCCCCAGGTCCTCATCCTTGATGATGACCTCATAATAAACATTCTCTGCCATGATATACATCAGGGCAAAATCAAAAGTGCCCTCGTCGGGAAGAATATATTTGTTACGGATGTTATCGATGTGCTTTTTTACGTCGCGGACGAACTGTTTCTTGGCGGATATCCGAGAGGCGTCATCCTTGGCTTCCACCACCCGCCTGAAGTTCTCGAGAGGGAACTTGGAATCGACCGGCACCATGCCACCCTTTAATAAAATGACCGCGTCCACCTTTTCCCCGCTTTTAAAACGGTATTGTTCCTGGTAGTGAGAAGGCGGCAGGACCTGTTTTAGCAGGTCACCCAGGAAAAGCTCTCCCATCCCACCCCGAAGTTTGGGAGCTCTCAAAATATCCTGCAAAGAAGAAATATCCTTGCCGATCTCCTGTACCTGCTTGGTGGTCTCGTGTACCTCTCCCAGTTTGCGGTGCACATCGCCGATCACCTTGGCGGCATTATCCAGCCGGGCGTTGACGTTCTTGTCAACGTTCTGCAGGGTTTGAGTGAGATCAGGATAAAGCTTGTTGATCGAACCGCGGATCTCTTCCATCTGCTTTTGGATAAGATCCACTGCCTTATCCGTTTGCCGGGCTTGTCCCAGGGAATTGAGCTTGAACAGCAGGTAGCCGACCACCAAAAGGGTCAAAGCCGAAATTATTATCGCTAGGATCTCCATGTATTGAGGATTATAGCAAAAAAAATCCCTCTTGACAAAAAATACCCAGGGTTTACAATACCCAAGTCCTGGTATGTCCAGGAGTAGGGGGTGAATTGAATAATGAAAAAACTGATAGCTTTGTTAGTGGTTTGTGGATTAGTGATGGGGCTAGTCGGAGTTTATACGGCTGATGCCGCGGTGGCCAAGAAAAAAGTTGTGAAGAAGAAAGTGGTCAAGAAGGCGGTAAAGAAAATCGTGAAACCGGCTCCCGCTCCAGTCGCTCCTCCTCCGCCGATGGTAGTTCCTCCGCCTCCGCCACCGCCAGTTGCCAGACCAGTTGCGCCGGCTCCGACCGGGCTTTTTGGCTGGGGACTCAATACCGCAGTTGATGCGGGAATGATCGCTGGCATGGTTGGATTGACGGGTTCTGTCATCCTCCCCGACCCGATGGGTCTGGGACCGATGGTCGGCTTGCCGGCTAACGCAGTAATGTGGAAGCTGGGCGCTGGCTATGCGCAGGGAAAGGACAAGGACAGTCAAGATTTCCGTGCTCCTCACCTGCTCGTCGAAGGGTTGATCAATCTGCCTGCCGATATGATGGGCGGAATTGAGACCTATGTCGGCGGTGGGCTGAACTATATCGTGGGTCGCACTGCTGGTGGATCCTACGGTGGGGAAGCCTATGTGGGCGTCAAGGGAGATCTGGGACTGGGAGGCAAGACCTATGGACAACTGGGTCTAGGCATCTTAAGGACCGGAGCTCTAAGTCCGGCTGTAAACTCACGCACTACCGGATTTGCTCTGGGCGTGGTGATTGGACAAACGATCCTGTTATAAAAAGCGAGGGCCGACTCTTTTTTGTGGAAACATGGAAACACAAGGGAGATAGGCCCTCCTTTTTGAAGAAGGAGTTATGAAGGAACGTGAAAAAAATCGGCATTTTACCCTTATGGTCGTGCCGCACGATGCGGCGGGACGGGCTTGGGTTTTTCGTATTCCTTCGTTCATCCTAAAGAATCTTCTCACCGTCATCCTGCTTTCGATCCTTGTTTTCTCCCTCTCCATTTTTTATTCCACTTTCCTTTCCGGGAAACTGGTCCATTACAATGTTGTGGTGTCCCAGAGCGGAGAGAAAGATAAAAAGATCGATGAGTTCTTAACTGATACCGGGGCCATAAAGCGGGAATTGCAATCGATCCTGGACCAAAACAATGAACTGCGCCGTTTGTTGGGACTGAAGATCGAAAAGGAAAAAGTGGTGATCGAAGAACAGGAGTCGAGTATCGGGAAAGCCGCCTTGGAACTGAACCCTAAATTGTTCAAGATCCAGCGGGCGCTCAAGAGTTCTCTCAAAGAAATCGACGATACCAAGGTGAGTTTTAGTCAATTGAAAGAGCGAGTGGCATATATCCAGGAAAGAATGGCTGCCAGCCCCTCGGGCTGGCCGGTGTACGGACGGCTGGTATCATTCTTCGGCTACCGCCGAAGTCCCTGGAGAAGCTTCCATACCGGGATAGATATAGATGTGCCGTACGGATATCCGGTCAGGGCTACCGCGCCGGGAACTGTTACCTTTGCGGGTTGGCGGTCCGGATACGGCCAAGCGGTTCAGATCTCACACAATTATGGTTTTTCGACCCTCTATGCGCATAACAGCAAATTATTGGTCAGCCCGGGGAGCAAGGTAAGAAAAGGACAGATCATTGCTTCGGTCGGGGCTACGGGCCTTACTACCGGATCGCACTGCCATTATGAGGTACGCAAACGCGGAACCCCCATCAACCCCTACGCCTTTTTAAATTTGACCATTCTATCCGCCGGGAGGTATTTTTGATGAATAAAAAGCCGGAAGCCATTAACTCCATTATCGGAGAGGCCACTACCATCAAGGGTGAGATCAGCGCGCAAGGGCCGCTGCATTTAAACGGCGTAATTGAGGGCGAAGTAATAGCCGAAGGGGAAGTGTTCGTGGGGGAGAGGGGCAAGGTTAAAGGCAATATTTCCGGCGGCAAAGTGGTGGTCTCCGGCCGGGTAGAAGGGAATATATCGGCCCGACTTGGTCTCGAGATCGCCAAGGGCGGGGAAGTACAAGGAGAGATTACCACGGACAAACTTTTGATCGAGGCCGGTTCTTCCTATTTGGGAAAAGTAAATATCGGTAAATTGGAAGCGGGTGAGGGAGCTGTCTGACCTTTTTGTAGTTGCCACTCCTATCGGCAACTTGGAAGATATTACCCGCCGGGCGCTACGCATTCTTTCCGAGGTAGACCTTATAGCTGCAGAGGACACCCGCCACACCAAAAAACTTTTAGATTATTATCAGATCTCTACTCCGCTAACCAGCTATCACAAGTTCAATATCAAGTCCAAGACCGGATATCTGATACAGTTGCTTAAAGCCGGCAAAAGCCTGGCCCTGGTAACGGATGCCGGCATGCCGGGCATATCCGATCCCGGATACGAGCTGATCAGGGAATCGGTTGATCAGGGGATCGGGGTGATCCCCATACCGGGGCCTTCCGCCGTTATAACAGCTTTAGCGGTTTCCGGTTTGCCCACCGATAAATTTATCTTTCTGGGATTTTTACCGAAGAAGTCCGGCAAAAGGCGTAAGGAACTTGAAAAGAGGAAGGATTTTGAAGGGACGATAATCCTTTACGAATCACCATTCCGTCTGGTAAAATGCCTGCAGGACATTTTGAGCGCCTTAGGTGACAGAAAAGTGGCGGTGGCGCGGGAGCTGACCAAGATACATGAAGAGGTGGTTAGAGATTCGGTGGTTAGGGTTTTGGAAAAGTTCCAGGCGAAGGCGCCCAAAGGGGAGGTGGTAATACTAATAGAAGGTAAAGTTTGATCCTGGCCAGCCGCTCAATCGGGAGAGATGTAAACGGCGTCGCGGGTTCTATTCCCGCCTGGTCGAGGATGGTGTGAGAGTTACCCGAAAACTCTATATTCTTAAAGGAGTATAGAGATGAAAAAGCTATCATTTATCCTGCTTGGTTTGTTATTTGTTTTTTGTAATTTGTCATTTGCCCTCGATCTCCCCCGCTTTTACGGAGAAGAGATAACGGTTACGGCAACGCGCTTGCCACAGCTCCAATTGTCCTCTCCCTGGAATGTTACCGTAATAAAGGACCTGGGAAATAAAGTGACCCTGGGGGAGGCCTTGCGGGAGGTGCCGGGCATCGACGTAAAGGCCAACGGGTACCTGGGTTCGGTCACCACCGCCCGCTTAAGGGGATCGACCTCCCAGCAAGTATTGGTATTGTTGAACGGCCGCAGAATCAATTCTCCTCTATTGGGCATGATCGACCTGAATGATGTCCTGCTCGATAATGCAGAAAAGATCGAGGTGGCACGCGCCCCGCTTTCGGCCCTATACGGGACAGACGCCATCGGCGGAGTGATCAATGTGATCACCCGAAAAACGGACAAAGAATTTAAACTGACGTATGGGACTTACGGGACCCAGCAGATCAAATTGGCTTATGGGGGGGCCACTCTAGGTTACGTCAGATCCGAAGGATTTCGCCAGAACAGCGATTATACCGCTCAAAATTTTCAGCAGACCCTAAGCTGGAATGATCTGGACCTCAAGCTTAATTTCTATAACGCGGACAAGGGCGTACCCCGCGTACCCAACTTAGAAAGCGATCCCTATTCCGCTTCCACGCCTAATGACCGCCAGAAGGACCAAAACCTTTTTGCCGATCTTTTATATAAAAGGCAGGCCGGGCCGGTATCGACCCAGGCGCGGTTTTATCAAAACCAGCTTTATGAGCAGTTCCATTCATATAATTTCTTTACCCTGGCGTTCGATGATACCGATTACCGTACGATTCAACAAGGGGTGGAACTGCAGCAAACTCTTGATGTTTCAAAGAACAGCAATCTGATCTATGGCATTGAAGCCCGCCAGGATCGGGGGGCATCTTTCTATGCGGGCGATCATACCGTCAGCAATTACGCGGGTTTTGGCCAGATCCAGTTGGGCAATCGATCTTTTAACCTGGTGGCCGGGACCAGGATGGACAAACATTCCACTTTTGGCTATACCATGAATCCGCGAGTGGGGGTAAGCGCTCTAGTTCCCGGGGACCTAACTCTGCGAGCATCCCTTGGTAATGCATTTAAGGCCCCAACCTTGAACGACCTTTACTGGAACGATCCGGTCTGGCAGATGTTCGGGAACGTCGATCTTTTACCCGAGAAAAGCCAAACCGCCGAATTGGGACTTTCCAAGATCTTCTTTGACCGACTGGACCTCGCCTTGAATTATTACACTACCTCTATTACCGACCTGATCCTTTGGGACTGGGATATTACGACCAATATAACCCGGGCCAAGAACGTGGGGGCGGTGGAAGTTCGCGGCACCGAATGCGAGGGAACTTATAAATTATCCCCACTTTTAGATTTATTTGCCAACTACTCTTGGGAAAGAAGCGAGGATGTGAAAGATGTGACTGCTGCTTATGTGGGGAAAAGAACCCCATATTCACCGGAAGATAAATTTAATGTTGGCCTAAAAGCGGCCGAACATCTCAAGATCGTATTGTCCCATGTAGGGGAAAGATTCGCCGACGGAGGGAACACAATTAAGTTGCCGGGGTATACCGTCGTGAACATATGGGCAGGCAGAAAAGTAAGTGGGCTGGACGCTTCCCTTAGCATTGACAATCTTACTAACCAAGTTTATTATGAATCGGTAGGATATCATCCTACCACCTTCGCCCAGCTAAAATATCCCCTGCCGGGCCGGAGGGTAACAGTTTCGATAGGAGGGCAGTTATGACAAAAACCAAAGTAATCGCTAACCTAATCGTATCTTTCCTGGTTGTGGCGGCGGCCTTTTCATTATATATGGCCGCTCGGCCCAAGGCCGCGATCTCGGCGCCGACCTTTGTTTATGAAGAGGTCATAGTGCATAAAACCGCTGTTGCAGTAAAACCGGCCGCTCTTCCGATCCCGATCAAACCCGTCAGCGCGCCCCTGCCCGTTATCCCGCCGCAGATCATATCTGCGGTCTTGCCGGAATATCCCGAGGCGGCCCTTAAAGCCGGTATTGAAGGGCTGGTCATGGTCCAGGCTTATGTGGGCTTAAACGGCGCAGTGGAAAAGGCGGAAGCCAAAACTTCTTCAGGGAATGCCGACCTCGACCAATCGGCGGCACGGGCAGTCGCCCAGTGGAAATTTACACCCGCCACCCAGAACGGCGCCGCCCTAGCCAGCTGGTTCGAGGTACCGGTGAGGTTTTCTATAAAATAATGGCTCTCGATTCTCTGGGCAAGATACTGATCTATATCGGCGTCATCACGGTGTTGATCGGCGCCTTTTTCCTTTTCTTGTCCCGGATGCCCTGGTTCGGTAAACTCCCGGGGGATATAGCGATCAACCGGTCCGGCTGGACCATCTATATCCCCCTTACCACCATGATCCTGGTATCGTTGGTCCTAACCCTCATCCTCAACCTCATTTTCCGTAAATGAAAGTTTCGGACTTCGACTACCGGCTCCCCCAGGAGTTCATCGCGCAATTACCGGCCGAAAAACGGGACCATTCGCGTTTAATGGTTTTGGAGCGTAGAACGTCGAACGTAGAACATAGGAAGTTCTATGAGATCACCGATTACTTTAAAGAAGGGGACCTACTAGTATTAAACGACACCAAGGTCATGCCGGCCAATCTAAAAGGAGTCAAAGAGAATGGAGGGGCCGGGGTAGAGGTTCTTTTGACAAGAGCACAGAACACTGAACACGGAGCACGGAGCACAGGGCAGGCCTGGGAATGCCTGGTCAAGCCGGGCAAGCGGTTGAGCGTTGGCTCACGGGTGGTCTTCGGGGATGGAGAAGTAATTGGCAAAGTCCTTGAGAAACTAGAGAGCGGAGAGCAGATCATCGAATTTACCGGAAATCTCGACCAATATATGCATGAACACGGCGAGATACCCCTGCCTCCCTACATCCAGAAAATCGAGAATAGAAAATCGAAAATAGAAAATAGGTATCAGACGGTCTACGCAGAAAAAGAAGGCGCATCGGCCGCGCCTACCGCCGGGCTGCATTTTACCCCCGCATTATTGGAAAAGATAAAAGCCAAGGGAGTGAAGATCGCCTACCTGACCCTGCACACCGGTCTGGCCACTTTTAAACCGGTCTATGTTGAGAACGTGGAAGAGCACAAAATGTACAAAGAAAGCTTCGAGGTGCCGAAGGAGACCGTGGAAGCGCTCAAGAATTCCAAAAGAGTGGTCGCGGTAGGGACGACGACTGTCAGGACACTTGAAAACTTTGCGGCGAATGGAAAAACGGAGGGCGAGGCCGACCTGTTCATTTATCCCGGGTTTAAGTTTAAAATGGTGGACGCCATGATCACCAACTTCCATTTCCCACGCTCAACCTTGTTAATGCTGGTTTCCGCGTTCGCCGGAAAAGATTTCATATTTAATGCCTATCAGGAAGCCATGGAGAAGGGCTACCGATTCTTTTCGTTCGGGGATGCCATGCTGATCTTATGAAATTCGAAATAATCAAGAAAAGCAAGAAATCCAAGGCCCGGGTAGGGCGGCTTACCACCGCTCACGGCGTGGTGAATACCCCGGCTTTTATGCCGGTGGGCACCCAGGGCACGGTTAAGACCATGTCGCCGAGAAATTTGGACGAGATCGGTGCAGAGATCATTTTGGCCAATACTTATCACTTATATTTAAGACCAGGACCGGATTTGATCGCCCAGGCCGGCGGATTGCACAAATTCATCAACTGGGACAAGCCGATCCTTACCGACTCGGGCGGTTTTCAGGTCTATTCCCTGGCCGAGAACCGCAAGATCACCGAGGAGGGAGTGGAATTCAAGTCCCACATCGACGGCAGTAAGCATTTTTTCACGCCCCAGAAGGTGGTAGAGATCCAAACGGCTTTCGGGTCCGACATTATGATGCCGCTCGATGAATGCGTTCCTTACCCGTGTGACAAAAAGCAAGCTGAAGAAGCGGTGAAACGAACCACGAAGTGGGCAGGGGAATCCAAATCCGCATTCCGCAATCCGAATTCCGCATTATTCGGCATTGTTCAAGGAAGCACTTATCCCGACTTAAGGAAACGCTCGGCAGAGGAGATCTCCGCGCTCGATTTTCCCGGATACGGGATAGGCGGGCTTTCGGTGGGGGAGCCGCAGGAAGAAATGTTTAAAATGCTCGGCGTTCTCTCGGAAGTTATGCCGGAGGATAAGCCCAAGTACCTGATGGGGGTGGGGTTCGCTTCCGATATTTTGGGGGCGATAGAATACGGCATAGACCTTTTTGATTGCGTGATCCCCACCCGCTTGGCCCGCCACGGGTCATTTTTAACCTTGGAAGGCAAGACCAGTATTCGCCAGGCGCGCTTTGAGAAAGATTTTACCCCGATCGATGCGGAATGCGACTGCTATGCCTGCCGGAATTTTACCTGCGCCTATATCCGCCATCTCTTTTGGGCGCGCGAGATCCTTGCCATGCAGCTTTTAACCATTCATAATCTAAGGTTCTACATGCGTTTATTTAACCGGGTAAGAGAGGAGATCCTGGCATGAAAAAAGGCATCGCGATTCTGGGTTCCACCGGCTCGATCGGCAGGCAAACGCTCGAAGTGGTCTCCGCTTTCCCTTCGACCTTCAATGTGGTGGCTTTGGCCGCCAAAGACGAAGTTGATCTCATTGTTGAACAGGTCAAGAAGTTCTCGCCGCTTTTGGTTTCGGTAGCCAGCGATGCGGTCAAGGCGAAAGTGGAGGAAAAACTGGAGGAAAAACTGGGTGACTCCAAGGTTAAGATCCTGGTAGGAGAGGAAGGATTACTGGCTGTGGCTACTCATTCCGCGGCTAAGCTTCTGGTGGTGGCTATCCCCGGGGCTTTGAGCTTATCGGCGGTGATGGCCGGGGTTCGGGCCGGCAAGGACATTGCGTTGGCGACCAAGGAAGTATTGGTAGCGTCTGGATCCTTATTTATGGAAGAAGTGAAAACTGCCAAGGTCAAGATCTTTCCAATCGATTCGGAACATTCCGCCCTGGCCCAATGCCTGGCGGGGGAAAAGATCGAGAAGGTCAAAAAGCTGATCCTTACCGCTTCCGGCGGGCCATTCTTAAAGACACCCCAGGATAAGCTGGCGAACATGACTGCCAAGGAAGCGCTGGCCCATCCCACCTGGAAGATGGGGCCCAAGATCACGATCGATTCCGCCACTTTAATGAACAAGGGCTTTGAGGTGATGGAGGCCCATTTTCTCTTCGGTCTGGATTATTCGCAGATCGAGGTTTTGATCCACCCGCAAAGCGTCATCCATTCCATGGTGGAATTCACCGACGGCGCGATCAAGGCCCAATTGGCCGCCCCCGACATGCGCATTCCCATTCAATATGCGCTTTTTGGAATGGAAAGGAACTCGAACCTCTGGGGTCGGGTGGATTGGGCCAAGATCAAGACCCTAACCTTCGAAAAACCGGAAAAAGATAAATTCCCCTGTCTGGAATTTGCTTACCAAGCGGGAAGAAGGGGAGGCACCATTCCGACAGTGCTGAATGCTGCAAATGAAGAAGCGGTCGGTCTTTTCTTAAAAGGGAAGATCGGCTATCTGGACATCGCGGCCAAGATCCGCCAGGTATTAGATAAGCACCAATTGATCGAGGCGCCCACCCTGGAGCAGATACTCGAAGCCGACAGCTGGGCGCGCGGGCAGTTTTAGGCCTGCGTGCCGAAACGGGTGGCGAGGATCGCCCCCAGCCCCATCAACGCCGCCAAACCTTTGGCTATCCAACCCAACACCGGTAGGAATCCTATCAGGCACAGTAGTATCAAGCCCACTATCATTTCCCACATCATGGGACGATTGTAAATACGCAGGGCCTTAAGGACCTTCTTGCCGATGAGTTGGGAGACCGCCACGTAGCCGAACACTCCCGCCGCCCAAAGCAGCAGCAGGTAGAGCGGGATAAAGGCAATGCCGATGACGCTTAAGACCAGCATCACGATGATCAAAGGAGTTAAGATCGCGATCAGCAAGCCCCAGAGTATGGCATGGCCGGGAAGTTTTTCAACATAATAAGAAGTGATGCCGAGTTGCTTGGAGAAGAGCGCCACTAGGATCACGGCCAAGACCACGAACGCGATGAAAGAAAGGATGCTCAAGATCGCCAATCCCCAGCCAAATCCCTTGGTGATCATTGCGGCGGGGAATTTGATCTCGGTCACTTCGCCCTTAACTGTCGCTCCGGCCAGTTTTTGCACGGTGCCGCCAATCGCCACCACATCGCCGCCAACCATAGCGGACTTGTTAAGGGTAATATTTCCCCCTACTGCAACGACGTCTTCCTTAACGGTGCCGGAAACCTCAACATTTCCGCCCACCGCCACGGCGGCCTTGATCTCCGCGCCTTCCGGCACAGTGATATTCTCGCCAACCTTGACGATGCCTTCTTCTTTGGTGGATTCGAGCCCTTTGAGTGCGGCAACTGCGGGGAGAGATAAAACCAGAAGCAGTACTAGAGCTAAGATCTTCTTTGACATTCTTACCACGCTCCTTGGCCGAGATTATACCTTAAGCCGTAGATTTTTCAAGAGGGATCTGCCGGGCAGGGGCTCGAACCCCGATTCTCGCCTCCAAAGGGCGGTGTCCTACCATTAGACGACCCGGCAACGCTAGCGTTCTGTCTTGGTGATAGTATAAACCTTTTTGAGTAATTGAATATCAGCTGCGGAAAGCTCTAATCCTCTTCGCTTCATGGCGGCGCGGGCGATTTCGATTGTTTCTTCGATCCTGGCAGCTTCCTTCCCTCCCCCCCAGGAGAAAGAGGGCACGGATTTCTTGTAATAGGGCTGGCCGAAGAGATTGGCCGCCACCCCGATCACGCAACCGGTGTAGAGCAGGGTTCCGATAGCCGTCTTGGTATGATCCCCAATAAAGCAGCCCAGGAAGGTCTCGCCGGAATCGACCGGCTTTCCTTCCACCTGCACTTTCACACCGCCGTAATTATTCTTAAGATTGGAATTGGTTGTGCCCGCTCCCAGGTTTACCCAACTGCATATATAGGAATGACCGATAAAACCGTAATGGCCCTTGTTTACGTAATCCAGCAAGACCGAATGCACTATTTCGCCCGCAACCTTACAATGCCGCCCGATCGAAAGCGGGCCGCGCAGAAGCGAATGGGGATGGACGATCGTTCCTGCGCCGATAAAGATCGGCCCCTGGCGGGCATCCAGCACGGCATGAGCATCTATTACCGCCCCTTTTTCTATTAACACCTGTTCGGGATTGTGGATTACCGCGGTAGGGTGGACTTCTCCTTTTATCCCGGCGCCCAAAACTTTCAGGTCTTCTTCCAGGTCTTCTTTTAAATACTTGATCAAGTCCCAGGGATATTTTATTTCGCGACCAGAAGGCAGTAGGCGACCGTTGATCTCTTGGCCCGTAACTTGCGATCCGCGACTCTTGAAGGTGAACTCCGCGTCGGGATATTTACGCTTTAATTTTTCAAGGATAGTGGTGGCGCCGCAGCGCAGGTCCCACACCGGCCGCAGCCAGGTCAAAGGCAGGAGCTTTTTATATCCCTCGTCTTCGATGATGGTGAGGTTCACGCCTTTTTCCTTTTGTAGTTGGGATCCTCGAAAGAATAGGTAAAGTGGGTGTGGGTTTCATATTTACCATCGAGAATGGCTTCCACGTCCTCGATGAAGACCCGCTCCTCATCGGTGGGGATCACTAAAACCTTGACCGGAGAGCCGTCGGCGGAAATATCGGTCTCATTTTCGCGGCTTACCGCGGCCTGGTTTTTCCATTTGTCGAACTTGATGCCCAGGTTCTCGATCCCGGTCAAGACCTTCTCGCGCAGCTGCCAGTTGAGCTCGCCGGCGCCGGCGGTGAAGACCACGGCGTCCACCCTCCCCAAAATGGCCGAATAAGCGCCCAGGTATTTCCGCAGGCGGAAGGCCTCGATCTCGATGGCCAGCTTGGAGCGCGCATCGCCTTCCTCCGCCGCTTTCTCAATGTCCCGGCGGTCCATGTATTTACCGGTTATACCCAAAAGCCCGCTCTTCTTGTTCAAAATGCCGTCCAGCTCCTCAGCGTAGAAACCCTCTTTTTCGATCATAAAAAGCACGATGGCCGGGTCAAGATCGCCGCAGCGTGTTCCCATTACCGCTCCTTCGAGCGGGGTCAGTCCCATGCTGGTGTCGACGGAGACGCCGTTTTTAATGGCAGTGAGGGAGACACCATTGCCGATATGCAAGGTGATCAGGTTTACTTCGGCGGGCTTTTTGCCGAGCAGCGCTGCCGCCCGGCGGGAAACATAGAGGTGGCTGGTGCCGTGGAAGCCGTAACGCCTCACCCCGTACATGCCGTACCATTCGTAGGGCACCGCATAAAGATAGGCGGCCTCGGGCATGGTCTGGTGGAAAGCGGTGTCAAACACGGCGATATGAGCGATGTCCGGCAAAAGCATCTGGGCGGCCACGATGCCGGCGATGTTGGGAGGGTTGTGGAGGGGGGCCAGGTCCTGCACGGCCTTGATGGCTTCGAGCACCTCGGGGGTGATCTTCACCGAGCTTTTGAATTTTTCCCCGCCGTGCACCACCCGGTGTCCCACCGCGTGGATCTCTATCGTGTTGATCTTTTCCATGATCAATTTGAGCGCGGTCTCGTGGTTAGGGCAGTCGCGGTTCTCGATCGAGGGTTCCGCGCCGGGGCATTCGTGCTTGATGAAAGAGCCGGCAATGCCGATGCGCTCAACCGTTCCGGAACAGAGGGTCTCTTTTTTCTGCCGGTTGTAGATCTTATATTTAACGGATGAACTTCCGCAATTCAGCGCCAAAATGCTCATAGTTTAAACCTAAAAATTTTCCCTTTGGCATCCACGATCAAGACCTTTATATTCAGTTTTTTAGCCAATTCCAAACCTTTCTCCGGCCCCAGCACGAAGATCCCGGTGGAGAGCGCATCCGCCCATCCGGCATTGCGGGTCACCACCGTCACCGCCTGGCAGGCCGTGGCCGGCAGTCCGGTTTTGGGATTGAGGATGTGCCGTCCCTGTTCGTAATCACCAGAGGTGGAAAGGGACTCTCCGTCTTTTAGGATCAAAGTATCCAGCAGTTCGTTCTTTTTCCGGGGATGCTGGATGCCGATCTTGGAAGGCCCCCCGATCACTGCGATCGAGGAATGCATGTCTATCATAGCACTTTTTACGCCGCGTTTTCTCAAAACCTTGCGGGCTTCTTCCACCGCGAATCCCTTGGCGATGCCGTCCAAATTGAGCTGGAGCTTATCGCTTAAGAGCTTAATCTTGCGATTTTTACGGTCGAGCTTGATCTTTCGGTAATCCCTAAGAGTGGGATCAAAGGACCCCCCGGTCTCCCGGGCCGCGCGCACGGCCAATTCTACGCAATTTAAAGTATCGATTGATACCGGCGCCGCCGCTATTCCCGCCAGGTTATTGATGCGGTTGATCTCGCTTAAAGGCGCGAAACGGTTCAATTTTTCTTCGAGATCCTTTAACCTATCATAGGCCGCTTTTATATGTGGCCCGGGATCTTGGTCTTTGACCGTAATGGTCACCCGGGTCCCCATCATTTCAAAGCTCCGGGAAGGGGCATTGATGGTGAAAAGATAAAAGATCAGGGCCGAGACCAACAGCAAGTTGATCAAGGCCAGAACGAGGAAACGCCTCATATAACATTATATGGTATAACACCGAAGGGGTAAATTCAAGATTGTGCGGGGTCTGTCATGAATCGCGACACAATTAATTTTCATTGGCACCGTTTTTTGTTGATAAATGGGAAAAAATATAATTGAAAATCTTTGGCACGGAAATTGCTGAGCATGAGGAGAGGGGGAAGAAGGCCCGGGAGGGCCCGGGAAGGGGACGAGGGCAGAAGGCGAAGAAGGCAAGGAGGGCATAAGGCAATGGAAGGCGAAAAGGGACACAGAAAAATGGTGGTTTGGAAGAATTTGGATCAGGTTGAGCAGATGGTCTATTGGGAAATATTGAAAAAGATACCCAAGAACGCATTCAGCCTGATCGATCAAATTGATCGAGCTTGTTCTTCTTCGATGGCCAATTTTATCGAAGGATACTATAGCGGTTCAAGAAGAGAATATGTCAAATTCTTAAAATACAGCAAGCGCTCTCTGGCCGAACTTCAGGATTGGATCAGAAGATGCTATTACAAAGGATTTATATCAAAAGAATTATATGAAAAAGCAGATGATCTACTTATCCGCACCATCTATCTTGAAAACCGTCTGATATCCGCCCTCCAGTTCCCCCCGATCCCTAAACCGTCCTAACCATCCTAGCCCTCCCTGCCTTATGCCTTCAATCTCTTCCTGGGCCTTCCCGGGCCTTCATTGCCTTCTTTGTGTGATATAATAGCCGAGGATTAAATTCAAGGAGCGATGAGCAAGGTTGCTTGACCAGGCGCAGAACGGCGGAAGCAGGGGAGGAATAGCGCAGATTAAATGAATATTATCCTAAGAGTGGTAAGTGAGCCAACAGAGAAAGAATTATTTGTTGATGAAAATCTTAAAATATACAATAAAGAGGATATCGTTTCACTTATTAAAAAGCAAAGAATTGGCAATCTCACTGTAGCTAAAAGAAACGGGAAAATATTTATACGGTCAAAGCCAAACATCAAAATAAGGGACAACATCTCTCATAATACTATATCCCACAATGAACTCATTTCGTTCTATAAAAAATACTCCAAAGCGGCTTCAGATAAAAAAATCGAGCGCTACCTTGGCGTTCGCAGTAAGCGGGAGAAAGGCGCATTAATTGTTAGGGATGACGCCGGTGATTTTATTTCAACGAAAACCAGGGCCGATATCAAAGCTCATATTAGGAAATATAGAGATATTATTATTAAAGCCGCGCATGAACAAAAAATCGACCCTATTATTCTTGGGGCCATATTAATCGACGAGTATTGTCGCGCCGGATATGACGATTGGCTCGATTGGCTTGGCGCATTGGGCCTTAAAGATACATCGGTGGGCGTAGCACAGATAAAACTTAGCACTGCCCGAGAAATTATAAAGAAACGATATTATAACCCCGCACCGGGGAAAATTGTCGCAAATTCGCCTCCATCGTTGATATGGTTTTATCTGTTTCAACCAATACACTCGATCCGATTTGCCGCTGCGGTCATACGGATTTCCATCGATTATTGGAAAGCGAAAAAGATTGATATATCGAAACGCAATGATGTTTTAGCGTATCTTTATTCTGCCGGATATTCGAAAAATATTAAAAAGGCGAAAACAAAAAGATGTCGACAAATATCAACAGAATATTACGAAACGGCAAAATCAATGCTTTATTAAGATGGGCGAGCTGGTTGACGATTGCTGCAACAACAACCAGCCTGCTTTTATTAATTGGATTTCCGCTTCCATATATATTAAATAACTACAGATTAGACTGCTTCGCGGGACAACTAGCTGAAATTCCGCCTCCTCTGATGACTGAAAGAATCGGGAGAATTAATAAGAAATTCGGCAATCTTGGGACCTGCAGTAAACATGGTGATTATTATGCTGAATTCAGGATAGCATCAAAATTACCATTAAAACAATTAAAAGATTATTATGATCAGTTTCATATTCAGATTCCAAGATTAAATAAATATGCACCCTCTTTTATTCGCGGGCTTGGAACGCACGGGCCAATAGAAATTGATGTCGATATAATTGAGGGGGTGGGGGACGAATATCTTATCTCTGCCTTTGACCCGGATTACTGGCCTAACGATTTCAGGTGCTGGTGAACGGCGTTTTTTTATGCGGCCGCTCGGCGGAAAAATCGGCAATGAGCCCTACGCCCTCCTAATCTTCCTGATCCTCCCTGCCTTATGCCTTCCATCACTTCCTGGGCCTTCCCGGGCCCTCCTCGCCTTCTTTGTGTGATATAATAGCCGAGGGTTAAATTCAAGGAGCGATGAGCAAGGTAAAGGGCTTAAAAAGCAAGGATCTTTTGGGACTCCGGGACCTGCCGGTGGATGACCTGAATTTGATCCTCGATACCGCCTCCTCCATGAAAGAGATCATCTCCCGCCCCGTTCCCAAAGTGCCCGCCCTGCTCGGCAAATCCATCTGCCTGCTGTTTTACGAAAATTCTACCCGCACCCGCACCAGTTTTGAGGCCGCGGCCAAGATGCTTTCCGCCAACACCACCAATGTAGCGGTCGCCCAAAGCTCGGTGGCCAAGGGGGAAACTTTGATCGATACCGCCAAAAATCTCGAAGCGGTGGGCCACCAGGCCTTTGTGATCCGCCACAATATGGCGGGCGCCCCGCACCTTTTAGCCCGCAACCTAAAGGCCTCGATCATCAACGCCGGGGACGGCCAGGACGAGCATCCTTCCCAAGGCTTGCTCGACATCTTCACCATGCGGGAGAAGAAGGGGAGCTTGAAAGGCAAGAAAGTGGTGATCGTGGGGGACATTGCGCATTCCCGCGTAGCGCGCAGCAACATCTGGGGGCTCAACAAACTGGGGGCCCGCGTATCGGTGGTCGGCCCGGCGACTTTACTACCCAAAGATATCGAGAAAATGGGGGTCAAGGCCTCCTATGATCTCGAAGAAGAGCTCGAGGATGCGGACTTTATCAACGTCCTGCGCATCCAGCTGGAGCGGCAGGGCCGGGGCCTCTTCCCCTCGCTTGAAGAATACCACGAGCTTTTCGGATTGACCGCCAAAAAGCTGGCGCGCGCTAAAAAGGAAATAATGGTGATGCACCCCGGGCCGATCAATCGCGGGGTCGAGATCTCTTCCGAGGTGGCGGATGGGCCATATAATGTAATACTCGACCAGGTGCAGAACGGCGTCGCGGTCCGCATGGCTATCTTGTTCCTCCTGCTTAGCGGCCGCACTGCCGAAGAAGCCGACTGAAATCCCTGCCCGAAACTGACGATATATATGTAGGAGACCAGATCTCCGGAGGGGCAGAGGATTATGAATCCCTTGGTAAAGTTCACCATCGAAAATTTCGAGGAGCTCATCTCGGAGCTAGCGCGCCTCAACAAGCCCGAATACCTGTTTGATCTCGAAGATCGCATTGTCGACGAGATCACCGACATCATCCGCACCAAATCCAAAAGCCGGGCCCGCGCCGAGATCCTCACTATAAAGAACCGGCTCTTGGAGAAGATCCATTCCGAGCCCCACGTAAAGCCGCTTTTAAACAGCTTCCAGAATGCCATCGACGGAGCAACTTCGGCGGCCCTTTATTGCCTCTAACTTTCTAAAATCGCCTGAAATTTTACAAGCCACCCCCCGATAAACAACCGCGAGGTGGTAAAAATGTCCGATCTAGGAGTTTGCTCGGTCTCGACCTATCCCCAGTATTACAATGTAGCCGCTTATCAAAACCATCAACTAAATATCAACCCGGTCCAACCGGCGGAGAACTATAACCCGCCTCCATCCGATCTCGAGGGCGGCGCCGCGGGCGCGCTCGCATTCACTTCCGCCGCCTGCGACTGCTACGGCACCAACTTGCAGGGGGATTACACCGAAGAGGATGCTTCCGACAACTATGATTATTGGCCTGATGCAGAAGTTGCGCCCGATGAATCCACCGTTGAAGACCATTATGAGGACTCCCCCATCGAAGAAATGATCGATGCCGACGGGGATTCTTATCCTGATGAAATTGCGGACGAAACCCCGAGCGAAGTCGAGGGAGTCGAGGGGGAGGACGGGGTAGAGGAAGAAACCGGCCCCAGCGCCTGCGACAATTGGCCCGAAGAAGTGACCATCACTTCTCCCACCGATGGCACCATCCGCGTGCCGTACTATACCGATTCTGCTCTGAACATCTCCTACAATTTCCCCAACGATCCCGATGAAGCAACGGCGGGGGATGTGGTGACTTGCGAGGTGCACATAGATGATAATCCATCTTGTACCTCGCCCTTGGCCACTCGCGGAGGGCTTTTGGAAGATACCGGCGGGGTTTTGACCTTTACGCCGGAAAATCCTTTGGAATATTTCGCCTGTGCCTCCGACTATTGGGCGCGCGTCCATTGTTTCGATTCCTGCGCCACCGAGCCCCACGAGGTCATAAGCGCCCCCGTCCGTTTCACCACAGGGCCGACGGTGGAGTGGACGAGGACGTATAACGGGGCCATAAATGGGTATGATGTCGGTAGTGGAGTTGGGGTTGATTCAAGTGGAAATGTATTTGTTGTCGGGACAACAGAGACTAGTGCCAGTACGGATATTTGGATAAGAGGATATGATTCCGCCGGAAATACCCTTTGGACAAATACTATTGATGGGCCCACTAATGGAAGCGATTCTGGGAACGATATTTCAATAGACAACTTAGGTTTTATATATCCAATCGGATCAGTATCAAATTTTTACGTTCCAATGGGAGGAAATACAGACGTTTGGATTGGCAAATATGATGCCAGCGATGGGTCTCAACGCTGGCAAAGAATTTGTGACACCCCAGGATTGATAACATTTGATTTTGATGCAGGATACGGAATTGCAATTGACAATACTACAGGAAATATTTGGGCAGCCGGCTATGGAAGTAATTCAGGAATGGGGCTAGACTCCCTTTGGCGCGGAAGCTATGTTGGCACTGGCGGAGTGAGATTTGAACAAACCGAAGCGGGAATCGATTGGGGAATGGATGTTGCCATGGGTAACAGTGGAAATGCGTTTATAGTTAGCAGTCTTAATGTTCCCGGTGAGGAGTTTAATATTTTAACCGAAGAATATGATAGCAGTGGAACATCCATCTGGTCTGAAACCTATAATGGAACCGCAAACGCAACCGACCATGGATACGGGATTTCAATTGACAACGACGGTAACGTGTTTATTACCGGGGATGAAGGCCTTGTGAGTGGTGTTTATCAGCCAATAACGGGGATGTATGAGGGGGGGACAAGAAGCATGGTATGGACTCAAGTTTCCAGGGGCCGCGGGATAACGATTAATAATAGCGATAATTTATTTGTTGCAGGAGATAATACGGAACGACTAGACGCAATTAATGGGGATATTCTTTGTTCAATCCCAGAAAGTGCTTCAGTGAGAACGGATGCTATAGCGGCAGATGATTTTGGTAATGTTTATTTAAGTGGGGACGAAAACGTTCCTGGAGAAGACAGAAATATCTGGGTTAGAAAATACTCCGGATTTTAACCTAAAACAATAACCATCTCTTTTTCGGCGCGCGTTTGTTGGCCTCCAAGTTCGTTAAGGTTAGAATAGACACTTCATCCTCTCCATTAGGAAGACGGCGCGTTAAAGTTTGTTTTATCGGTAGGCCGTCTTGGTTATACTCGAGCGTTGCTTTGGCGGCAATAAATTCCTTATTATAGATAAAAGCCGAAAATTCCAGGGGAACCCCGAGTTTCTCGTCGGCTACCAGCAACACGACCTGCGGCAACCATTGGTCCCGATGGATAAGATTGCCGGCCATCCATGCCTTTGAGCCGATACGCTTATAAAGATACCAATTGTAATGGTTGAACAGGTCGTCATAAGAAATGTAATAAGCCGGATGCAGGGGCCAAAGCCGAAGCGGACTGCCGATCTTTTGTTTGGAGGATAATTTGAAGGCCTCATTTTCCTTAGCAGGACGGCCGTTGATCATGGCTTTGGGCAGGTAGGCGAAAGTATAATCGAACTTATTCTCCCCCGTGGCCTCAAGCCGCCCTTCCACTTTCTGCTCCACCCGGATCTGCCCTCTGCGGGAAATAACCCGAACATCAAAATGGGCGTCCAGCGATTTAATCCTTTTATCTTGCAGTTTGCCCAGTAGTTTTTTCATCTCTTTCGGATTGGTGGCCTTGGTGACATTTAGTTCCGGGTCGATCTTGAGCGCGGAAACGATTATTTTCTTATCGAGGTCGTTGCCGATCTCAACCAGCAAGTAATGATATCCGGGAGCGAGAAAGGATTTTGAGTCGGCGGAGAGCTTGGCAGGATCATAGGAGATGGTAAAGGTTTCTTTGAACTGATTATAGGTCCTTAAAATGGCGGCTTTGCCCGTAACATCTTCACCGTCAAATTCCACCTTTGAGACCCGGATGGGGGAGTTATGGCTAAGTTGCAGCTCCAAAGTGATCGGGCCTTCCCATTTCGGCTCATAAACCAGGCTAAAATCGGTATCATATGTGGGCGAGACCGCCAGATAGTATTGACGCTCCCAGAAATCGAAATCGGATATAGCGCCGGCTCGGGAGACGGCCAGAAAGATTGCGATAATAACTATTAACTTTTTCATCTTTTCACCTCGAAGGCAGAAATTTCACTGATGGCGGCGTGGTATCGATGGTGAACGGCCACAATGCCTGCGCCCGGCCCACATTACTGCGCACGACCACCCTCATAGTGTATTGGCCTTCTAATAGCGGCGCATCTGGGATATATTCTATCGTTCCTCTCTTATCATACGTCCCGCCGCTTACGATGAACCTGAAACCGGGATCGCCTAAAAGATCTTTTTCGATTCCATCCGGGCCGGTGAGCGAGGCGGTCTCGACCGCGATATTTTCAAGCGCCGAGGCGCTATAGGCCGCCTTGGCGAAAGTCGCCCCGATCCTGGGCCGGTTATTGTTGGTGTAGCTGTTGGGGGCAGGCAAAAAGCCCGAAGGCAACATAGGAATGGTGTTGAGGGTGATATTTAATATCTGATTCATTTTATTCCCAACCCAGGACTCCGCCTTAAAGGATATGACATTCTGGCCTTCCGCGAAATTAAGGTCTTTAACTGTGAAATTTCCCCATTCATCCACTGTCCCCACTGGCTTCCAGGCGGCGAAGTTTTCTGAATATTCAAAGGACTTAAGCTTCTTGGGCAAAAAAGTATTGATGACCCCCTTAAGGGCGGTTGGGGCTTCTTTGACAGTTACTCCAGACACCCATTTCTTCTGACCACCAAATACAATCGGCGCCGCCTGATAATGGTTATTACTCTCGGTTATGGCTTCGATGGTGACTGTGTGATAACTCCCGGCATCAGAACCGTCGGGTTTTTTGTTGGAGAGAAGAGAAAAGGCCTGTTCGGGAGCAGTAAAGCCAGCCGTTGTTGTTCTGATTGAAGCAGCCGAGATGCCGGAGCGGGAGGAACTACTCGAAACTGCAGATGATTGGCCGCCGACTAAGATAATGTCTTCCAATGCATGGTCGATAATCTTTTCTTCGTAGATCTTTTCAATAATAAGACCGTGGCCGGCCAGGTAGCTTTTCATTCTGTATTGAAAACCACCGACAGCAGAAGCCGCTCCCGCAACAATAATTCCCCATTTTACGGCTGCATTTCCCGGCCCTCCGCCGACAACTGAAACCGCATTAGCTAGAACCACCACCGAATTAACACCTAGGATAGCATCGGTTAAAATATCGGAATCCTCGCCAAAAGTATAAGTATATTTCTTTAAATTTATATTAGGAGCAGCCAAGCCGATCAACCCTTCCGCCAATTGGCTCTTGTTTGTTCCATAGATATCCCCATCTTGATTCATAATGGCGCCCAATAGAACACTCATATATACCGCCATAAGTTTCCCGCCAAGAGGGAGATCGTTTAAATAGGGGGTTGAAAGCACCGTTTGTATGGCTTCGAGACCGATCATATATCTATGCAGCGGCAGATCTCCCGAAGGAGTAGGAATGCCTCTTCCGGATATTAATCTAACTTTTATTGGAGCCGAACTATTAATAAATGGTTTTGAATTTAAGCCGTTGATGAAACTGCTTTGCGGATCCATATCCTGGACTCCGGGCTGAAGAGGGTACCAACCGAGCGACCCTTTTGTATAGAATTCATCAATTAGGCTTTGGCCGAAAGGAACAAAGGAAGCGCAAAAGCCGGTATAAATTGCCACCTCATCGAGACCGGCCCATAAGGCTGTTAAAGTAGCCCCCATAAGAAAATACATTTGGCTCTTATATTCACCGCTATCATAAAAATCCTTTACCCTTCTTAGGGCTAAGGCGCCAGTGGACCCCAGATGTTGTGAGTCAATCGCTACAAAGGCCTCAACGCTTCCTTGATAATAATCCGAAGAAAGATACTCTCTGGCGGTCAATCCACCCATGGAATGAGCAATGATAATATATTTGTTGGGAATAACTGATCCAGGGACTTTATTTGGATCCTTGTCGGGCACGTATTTATTTGCGTACCATTGCTTGAAATCTATCCTTGCTTGTTCGAACCAGGAGTTGCCTTTACCATCGGCACCAATATCAAATATTATAGGATTGTCTATATTGGGGCTAGGATATTTTAAATACCTTCGAAGATTAGGATGATTTGATGGCGTAATATCCGGTTGATCTGCCAATCCTTTATGATTCATTATGCTGCCGCTTGTCGCCGGATTGTTATAATTTGGGTCTCCAAGCTCCCTGGCTTGATCGGCAATTCTACCGTCCCTTTCATGGAAGGTGTAATAGTAGACATATCCATCCAGCCCCAGGTCGTTTCTTAAATACCCCAACAAATCGCCAAATCCTCTCATGCTGGCGGGAAGATCTCTCACATTGCTTCCGTTTGACGCGGTATCTCCGCTCAGCTTGCCGCCCCTCCACATCCAGCCGGGAGTATTCACGCCATGAACTAATAAAATAAGATAATTTGGGGAGGAATTAATAATAGAATCAGCGCCGGCATATACAGACGAAGCGCCTATGGATAACATTATCACAACCGACAAGATAATTTTTATCAAATATTCACCTTAATCTTACGTATCCCGTTCCGTCAATGTTTATAACCCAAATGCCCGGATCCCCCAAAGCGCCGCCGGCAATTTTTTGCCCATCAAAAGAAAGCTTAAAAGTATAGGGTTGGTACCCGCTAAAAAGGGTAACTTCGTTTGTTCCGGCACTATTTATTGTCTTAATTTCAGCCAAGTATTGATAAACAATATCACCATTGCTTTTTATCTGCGGCCTGCCGCCGACAACGGTTTCCAATGTCCCTGTCCCATCGGGATTAATTAATGTTAATTTATCGCCGACATAAGCTATTTTATCCCCATATCTCCAAGCTATTGTATCGACATCTGATGCTATCTGGGTTTTCCCCGTCCCATCTTTATTAATAATAAAAAGCTTTCGGCCACTCGAATAAACTAATCTATTCCCGTCTGGGGACCAATCTGAATAGGTAACATTTTCTACATTTGGCACCACTGAAGTATTCCCTCTATAATCAGATATTGTTATTCCGCTGGTTAATGCTTCGCCAAACGCGATCAACTCTCCAACGGGGGAACAAGTAATAGAGCCGCCAACGCCACCCTCAAACAAGTTTTCCTCTTTGATTACTTCATTATTATCATTAATAGTTAATGCGGCAATATAGCTATGCGATTCTGATATGCCTGTCCCGTATAGTTGTTGAGTTGTTGTTACGACAAGTTTATTGCATATAATTCGACCATCCGGCATCCAGCTGGGATTATCGTAGAGGGTAGAGGTGGATATTTTGGATCCGCATCCCCCCATCAATCCAGCTCCAAAAATAAATAATAATAGTGCGAGGCAATTGAAAAATCTGGATAACCGCAAGCTTCCGCCCGGCTCTCCTCTTAGCCTTGGTTCGGTCGTAGCAGGTTTTGGTTGACAGGGGCGCATTTTTGAGGTGGTGTTATTGTAGCATTTTATTGTGGTAAGGGAAATAAGAATTGACCAAATGCTTTTTATTGGTTTTTTTGATTTGGATATCCGGTGATCTGGCTACCCGGGACAGGGTATCCGGCAATCAGGATATCCGGGACGGGACATTTCAAGCTTCGGATTTTTGGGCTCCCGTCCCTAATCCCCGGTTCTCCTGATCTCCTGTCCCTGATCACCGGATCCCCGCCTGCCTGCCGGCAGGCAGGGGTCACCCTACCTAACGCGGCAGAAACCTCGCTGACTGCAGAAAAAACTACTTGCGCAGCTCCAGCCGAGTGTAGTATGGTTATAGCGTGAAAAAAGCCAAGTTAATTGGTCTTCTTGGTGTTTATGATGTCCTGATATTAGCAACTAAAGCCGGAGGGAAAGATGGCTGAAGAGAAAATTAAAACGACACTCGATTCAATAGAAAAGCTTATAGTGGATGGGCAAAAGGAAGTTTTGGAAAGAATAGATCGGCTAGAAAACGGCCAAAACGACTTAAAAAATGGCCAAAACGACCTAAAAAGAGATTTGAGTGATGTCAAGAGGGACCTGGGCGCGGTAAAAAACGATGTAAACGAGCTCAAATTTGGAGTTAAAACCCTGAACACCAGAATGGACACCGTTCAATATGATCTAAAGGAACTAGACCGAAAACTGGATGACCATATAAAACAACCCGCTCATTAACATCCCCAAGCCTCCCCCTCCTTGTTCAAAACAGCATATCAGGCCCTGATGATCTGATACTCTGATACCCTGCCCACTGATATTCTGATGCGCCGATATCCCGGACTCCTCACGGAGGATCCCTGATAACACGGACTCCGGGTGATCCGAGTTGATCTGTGCCAATTCCCGTGATTTGCTTTGTCTGGGATATCCGGGAAAATCAAAATCCAGGGATGGATCCGGGGCTTAAGGGATTTCAGTTCGGATATTTCCTGATTACTCCACCGCAAAAAACTACTTGCAACCCCCCAAACGAATGTAGTATCATAATAGCGTGAAGAAAGCCAAGTTAATCGGTCTTCTTGGCGCCACATCCTTTATGCTGGCAATGGTTGCAATTATGCCGGCTTTTTCTACTCCAATGTCGAGTGATTCCTATTCCATCCCCAGTCTAACTATTTCTTCCGGCGGCCATACCGGATTGCAAAGCGACTCTTATAAATTACAAGATATTAAAGGCCAAGCCGTTATTGGCTCAGGGGCATCGGACAGTTATGGATTGGGGTTGGGTGGGGTGTATGGGACGTTGGGGGAGGGGGGAGGAGGGCCAGAAGCTTTTGGTGGTGACGTAGGAATAATTCAAAATACGCAAATATTTAGGAATACCACTACTCCTGGTAGCAATTTAAAACTCACTTGGACTTTTAGAGCCGGATCGGGGGTAACGCAAGCGGATATTTGGAGATTATCCGGCCCAGCTATGAATTATTCTGAAATAGCCACTTGGACTAATGTGTTTACTACTACCGCTGGCGCGACTGAATATGTGGACACTTTACTTAGCCCAACAGTTGTTGGGGACGGCAAAAATGCTTATTATCGTGTAGTCCCTACTGGAACTCCATCCGGTCAAATTTTCACCTATGAAAACAATGCAAGAACAGCGGCAAAGATCGACGTTCAGCTTAATCCCGCAGCCAGTAAAATAGTCGCTATCCCGGTTTATGCCGGTTCGATTGCTGATGTTATGTTGGGTCAAGTTGGGAATGATGAATTTTATTTCTACCCAAAAAGTGAAGGTGGGGGGCTTGACGCAAAAAGATATGTTAATGATGCCTTGATTGCTGCTCCTTTTGCCGTTGCTCCAGGAGTCGGGTTTTGGGTTGAGAATAAAAGCGCGACAGGCCATAGTTTAACTTTTGTGGGGATATTAGAAACATTAGGCAATAAAGAAATAACGGCTGTTGATATAACTGGTAATCCCGCGCCTTATCAATTAAGAAGTACGGGGCTTGCTGCTATGGACGGAGATAAAATATTTCCACCAGCTTCAACGGGGGGGCTCGATGCATATACTTTCAGAAGTGGAGGATGGGTTGGTTCTTTTGCGCTGAATAATACCGATGGTTGTTGGTATGAACATTTGGGAACTAGATACTGGCGAATCGATCTAAGGCATGGTGTTTCGATAAGAGAGACGCCATGACAATGTTAATTAAGGAGGAAATAATGAAATGAGATGGATTAATTTAAGGCAGGTGGTGTGGTTATTTGCTTTGCTTCTATTGTTCTCGCAAAATATTGCATTAGCCGGATTGCAGCCAACATTTTCGATCCCACTTGACGCAAACCAGATAGATCTTTTTTGGGCCGGTGATGCGAATTTGCCTTCTGATGGAACTGGCAGAGCAGTTAGCGGTGATCCTGGAAGTGCATTAAATGAAACAAACCCATCTAAGCCGGGGGCTACCCCGCCTTCATCGCTTTACTTTTTCTGGTCCGGCCCGACTCCGGTGGCGAGTCAGACAAATTATATTAGGATTTGGAATACAAATAATAGATCAAGAGCCGATGGTAGCTTATATACAGCTCTGTGGGGGGAGTCTGGCAATAATGGCTACATGAGTATGGCGCCTGTACCTGGTGGAATAACGGTAACGTATAGTTATATCAAAGCAAATGCTGGGACGGGAAGAATATTGGGTTATGATGAAGCAAATACATCAGTAATCGGACCTCCGCCAGCTACTTCGCGCAGGGTTGTGTTTTCTGCCGAACAGCCAACGTCATCGGGATATAATGTTCAAATCAAGGAAGTACAATGGAGAGTCATAACCCCAGATCGTGGAACCCTTACACTAGGTGGAGATGGTGGTAGCCCGCTAACCTTAACCCTTCGTGATGACACTTATCGGATGAACCCTGGCGATGTTTATAGGGTTTATTTTAAATATAAAAGTTATTGGGGGGATTGGGGAACCGAGAGTCCCGAACTTATATATACTGTTGGGGCAGGTCCGACCGGCGGCGCCGGCGGCGGGGTCTATAACCTGGCCATCAAGCTCCAGGGCAATCCGACTGATACATACGCAACCCCAATTGAACTAAGCTGGGCTTCAACCCCCGGCATAACTGCCTTCAAGATCTGGGTCTCATCAACCGGATTGCCCGGATCGTTCTCTGAATTGGCAGGCGGTCCCTACACCAGCCCGGCTGTTTTTACTTCCATAGCTGACCAGGCGCAGGTTTACTTTACTGTTACGCCCGACACGGTGACAACTTTAAACGATCAACCCAGGCAAGTGGTGGGGAAATACACATATAAGTTGTTAAAACCTGCCGGACGAACCGGCATCAATTCGATTGCCCTGCCATTTACCAGGACCTGGTCTCAGCCAACGGGAGCTGACGTGGCCGATACCGAGCTTACCAACGCCGCCTCTTTAAACACAACTATGGCGAATTTTGAGTTCGCGGGTGGATGGGACCCCGAACGCCAGATCGATGTAGGGTACCTTTCTACCGGCGGGGGAAGCAATTTTGGATTGCTGTCCGGTGTCGGCTATCAGGTTTCGGTAAGCGCAAATAATACGTTCTATACAGTTGTGGGGATTAAATAGGAATAGGTTGATACCCGCCTTCGCCGAGCTTCGGCGGGCAGGGGCCTAAAGGTGGTTAGGAATTAAAGAATGGCGATAACGGATAAAGATATAGAAAAGTTAAAAGGGACTTTTGCCACCAAGGACGATTTGGATCGTTTTGCAACTAAAGAAGACCTAAAACGTTTTGCGACCAAGGAAGACCTTAAGCGCTTTGCTACCAAAGATGACCTTGCGGAGTTCAAGGGGGCGGTCATAACTCGCTTGGATAGAGTTATGGGCGAGCTTGAAAAAGGTCGCGAGGATAGAGTGTTGGCAAAGGCCAAAGACGACGAACAGGATGGGCGGCTCGATCGGCTGGAGGCCAAAGTCGGAGCAGCATGAATAAACTTAGTTTAATTATATTGATAGCCGCATTGGTCATTTGTAATTTGACATTTGACATTGCGAATGCCGTGGTTTATTTCCGCGCCCAGCACTGGCTGGTAAACACCGTAAACGATTCATTGGATGGTGAATTGGCGGACGGCAAGACCGGCATGGCTTATAGGGTTACCGGCACGATCGCTCCTTACACCGAAGACCGCGCCAACCCGAACAATCCGCTGGCCGTTATTGCCAGCAACACCTTAATGATCAACGCTTATGATCTACCCGGAACGATTTGGGTCCCCGGGGATGGGTTACGATTGGAAGTGCCCGAAACGTCCGGCGGCTACAAAGCCGGGCCAACCCCCATAACTCCCGGCGCGCCCTTTTATACAACTGCGGCCGGATTTGATACGATTGTGCCGTCCATGACCCTGGTGTCCTCGATCCCCGTAATCGGCGGACACCAGCTTTATTTGAAGGCCTATTTACAGGGCTATTACAGTCCCAGCACCGGAACCTCCCGCGGAGCAATGGTTCAAGTTGAGGCCTATGAGGGAGGAAGTCCCGCTTCTCCCGGAACATTGAAAGGTATGACTATTATTCGCCTAGATGAGAACGGGGTGGGACACAACGGTTTGAGTGCGGACGGCACTCCGGGTGGAATATTGATTACTGCTGGAAGTTATTACCTGGTAATAAGGCATAAGCTGCCCGACCTAGCTGCAGGTCCCAACCATATGCCGGTGGTCACGACTGCAACTGTTCCAATTCCAACTGCGGTTATTACTGTTCCATTTGATATTACGACAGATATGGCCAGTGTTTATAGGGTAAGCGCAAGCGACCCCCGTTATGAGTATCCTATGTTTCCGGAAACAGACGGAAAATTCTCTCTTAAGGGGGGCTTCTGCGATGGCTTTGATGCCGCTACCGGACAGGGAGACATTGGATTGGCCGATCAGCAAATTCAAGCCAACCCCATAAGCTGGCAGCACACGGTTGCCGATGGGGCGGATGCCCGGGCGGATCTGGACGGCGACGGAGAAGTGGCCCTGCCCGACCAACAGATCATGGCTAATCCCAAGAACTGGCAAACATTAACTTCGGCGCCCGCGCCGAGACCGTAAGTAAGGAGGAAAAAGGATGAAAAGATTTATTTTGTGGTTGTGGTTGATTTTATTCTTAATAGGAGGCCCGGCTCTCGCTGATTTTACTTATCGCTTATCGCCGGTTATGCCCGATGGATCTGCCTGGACTTCTCCCGCCAATTGGGAACGGGGCAGCACACTGATGAGGTTGCAATCGCAGACGAATTCCAGCGTGGGCGGCCGGGTTACGGGACTTAAGGCCAATTTGGGCCCCAATCCGGCGACCGGCTTTGACAATTCATTATTCGGGCGGGTAACCCTTACCCCTCAAATCGGCGGCACCTGGAATTCGGATTACAGCATCAATACGGTTTCCGCAGGCAATGTTTCATTTGTAAGAGCTGCCCCTTCGGGCGCCACTTCCGGATTAAATGTTACAGGCACCTGGGCGCCTATGTATTTATTAAGTTTCGAGCTGGTTGATGGTGTCCTTGATACTACCAGCACAGTGAATTTTAATAGAATTGGCATGACGGAAAATGCCGTTTTTGTAAATTTTGAAGCGGCGACTAATCGGCTGACTGTTCAAAATACGCCTTACAATTATTCCATTACTGCCGCCGCTCCTCCCACCGGATGGGCGGTAACCGGGAATTTATCTGCCACCGACACCCAAAAAGGGAACACTTTAAATGTCACCTGGAACGCTTTGCCGAATACCATCGGAACAAATGATCTGACCCCGCCGATAAGATACGATCTTTATCGCGGGACGGCAGCTACATTTGCTCCAAACGACACGGGAAATCGAGTTTTAGCCAGTATCTCGCCTTCTGCAAGCTTTACTTATAGCGGCGGCGCTACCAGCGCTAAAGACGGGCCGGATACTGGAGTCCCGGGAGGCGCACCCAATAATCTTTCCGACGGAACCCCCTATTGGTATACCATGCGGGCCAAAGATAGTACTATTAATCCTGAAGCCCTAGGGCCCGCAGGTTCACCCCAACACAAAACGACAAACACTGATACGCAGGTCGTAGGCCCCTTTGTGCCGCATGATTATACTCGTACTGGAGCTCCGGGATTTTCATCTCCCGCGCCTTCAGATCAAACCTTGAATTTGAACTGGTCTAATCCGGGAGACCCCGATTTCGGTGGAGTCGTAGTAATAAGAAAGACCGGAGGATATGCGGCGCCGACTTTTGCCAATGCCAGCGGGAATGCTGATGGCACGATGCCTCCTGCAGCCGGTTCGGCTCCACCCGGAGATTCTGCGGCGACGGTCGTTTACCAAGGCAATGGAACAAGTTTCCGGGATACCGGCTTGACCAACGGGGTTGTTTATTACTATTCCATTTATGCCTATGACCGTGCAGTGACCGGTCCGCCACGCGAACAAGGATACAATTATTCTACCCCGGCCCAAAGGACCGGTGTGCCGGGAGCGGCCCCCGGCGCTGTCACCAATCTCGTGGCCGGAGGTTCGGGCTCGGGCAAAATAACCCTCCGCTGGACCAATCCGGCGGAAGATTTTTATGGAGGAGCAAAAGTATTATTGACTTCCGATGTCACTAAATGGGCCACTATGGCTTATGACTCTGACGCCACTGATGCTGAAAACATTAAGCTAGCTGCAGATAGGGTCGTGGCCAATCCCAAACCGGAGACCGAGGAAGTGGTCATAGACAATCTAGGCGGGACACCATTGGCTGATGGAACGGTCTATTATGCGGGAGTTTTTACCTATAACAAGACGCCCGATCCGGCTACCCGCATCAGCTCCGGCCGCTCCTACATCGGCACCTGGCCGGGCGGGGGAGGCGGCGGGCCCATTACTTATACCTTCACCAAAGCCGCCAGCGGATTGGGACTTAATTCCTTTGCTGTCCTGGCAGATACTCCGCTTTCTGTAACTGTGGCGCTCGAGGGTGGGGCGGCGGGAACTCCGGTTGCCAATATCAACACCGTCGCCGAATTCGTGGCGGCCCTGGGAGGCCCGGCCAACGTGGCCACCATCGGCTGGCTCGAAAGCGACCGCATGGTGGGCTACTATGTGACTGATGTTGGCGGAACAGCGACCTTCACCGCTACCGAAGGATCGGGATTGCTCGCGGCCAATACCGTGAACATGGCCCGCGGACGAGCGTATCAGATCTCGGTACTTAAGAACATGAGCGTGACCATATCGGGGAGATAATGAAAAAGACCCTATTTATATTGCTGTTCGTCTCATTTGTCATTTGTCATTTGACATTTGTCATTGCGCCGCCTGCCGCGGGACAGCATGTGTTTTTGCGCATGTACTGGATCGCCGGCTCGGTGACTGATCCCGACAGCAAGGGGACCGAAGGCCGCTGGGCGGTGTTCTGGAGAGGCACCTACAGCGCCACCGAGTCCGCTTATTCGGATGATATTGTCGGCACGCGGGGGCTTTCCGGCCGCACCGCGCAGTTTATGGTCAACGCCTACCAGGATTGGCGCCAGATAGTGGTCCCGGCGGACGATTGGTACGCGGCGATCGTTAAGGGCGCCGATAATTATGGTGCCGATCCGGTTAGAGTTCGCTTAACCGGAACCGGCTACGATTTCCCTGACGGGCCGCTGGTTCTGGCCTTCGGCGCCGGCATCGCCCCGCCCGGTCCCCGCCCTCTGCCGCCTTGGCTTTTGGCCCTACTTCCTAAGATCGAAAAGATCAAGTTCGGCGACCGCCTTTGGCAGCCAACCTTGGTGGAGCAGGGGGAAAGCTTCATTATCACCAACCAGCCCAAGGTCTCGGCCCAGGTCACCTCGCCGGTGGCTCTGGATATGAGTAAAATAGTCATGGTGCTTAACGAGGGAACCGCCGCCACCAAGACCTATTCCATCCGGGCCGCGCATATTTCAGGCATCAGAGGAGCGGAATCCGCTCCCACGGAAATAAATTTCGTCTATAACTTTGCCGAGGAACGCGAAACCCTGCCCGACGGCGACCAAAAGCTCACCTTCCGCGCTGCCAACGAATACGGCACCGTGGCCGAGATCTGCTCGGTCAAGGTAATGAGTGGGGATGTGGTGATCATCGGCACACCCTTAACCTTCCCCTCGCCGGTTAGATTGCGCACCCAAAGGCAGGTCACCATCCAGTATGGGCTAAGCCGGGACGCGGATATCGACATCTATGTATTCGATATCGCCGCCCGGGTGGTTAAGAAGATCACTTGCAACTCCGGGGCTCCCGGAGGCCAGGCCGGCGGCACCGCCAATCCGAATAAAGTTACTTGGAACCTGCAAACCGACCAGGGATCTTTGGCAGGTTCGGGTATTTACGTCTTCAATATCGTGGATCGGGGTAGAAATAAAGTTCTGGGTAAAGGCAAGCTGACCTTAGTGCCCTGATCCCGGTGCCAAAACCCGCACAACATCCTGTGCAAAAGGCCTCCTAAGACCTCTAATGAGCGTGGTATAATAATTGCTGTCTAATAGTTCAAGGAGTGTGGTATTTATGCCAACCAGTTTACAGCCCCGGGAACAAGAGTGGAGCCGCAGGCGCCAGATACTGCCTTTTATGTTCGGCAAGGAGAAGCTTGGGAAGAAGGAAAAGGAGAAGATCGAGCTATTCGAGGCCGGATTGAGCTCCGAGCTTAAAAAGACCGACACCATCAATTCCGCCCTCACCAAAATGGTGCGTATGGCGCTGGCCGCCGAGTTCGGGCCCACCCTGGTCAAATCCAAAGGCGCCGAGCACATGATCTCAACCATCGTCTCCGGCATCCTTTCCGACTCCGAACTGCGCAAGCAATCCCTGGCCATCATCGACCAGTTCGCCAAATAATGGACCAAAAAGCCACAGTCCTGGTGGTGGATGACGAACTCTCGATCAGGGAATCGTTCAAGCTGATACTTTCGGACCGTTACCGGGTAGTGGATGCCGCATCCGGCGAGGCCGGCGTAAAACACGCCGAAGACGAAAACCCCGACCTCATCTATCTTGATATCCGCATGCCGGGGATGAACGGCCTGGAGACCCTGCGCAAGATCAAGGAGATCCGGCCCGAGCAGGAAGTCATCATGGTGACTGCCGTCAACGACTTAACCAAGGCCTCGGAAGCCATTAAATTCGGCGCCCGCGATTACCTGGTAAAACCCTTCGATGTAGATAAGATCCTCAAGTTGACCGCCGACCTGATCAGCCGCCGCCACATCAAGGAAGAAGCCCGCAAGGTGGTCAAGGATGCCGCAAGCGAAAAAATACCGGAGCTTTTGGCCGACCAGCGGCCGCTCAACGAAAGGATGGGGGACATTCCCCTGCTTTTAGATTATTTTCTGGAGTCCCATTCTTTAAAATACGGACGCCGCCTGAAATATTCCCCCGCCGTCCGGGAGACGCTTTCCGCCTACGACTACCCCGGCAATGTGGAGGAACTTTCCGGCCTGGTAGAGCTTTTAGCCTTAAATTCAGAAAAAGATGAAATAGTCGACCTGCCCCTCAATATCCTCTTGGCCGCGGGACAGACCCTGCCACTCGAAGATCTTTACGCCCGCTACGAGAAACAGTTGATCGGCGAGGCGATGCGGCAGGTGGGAGCGGATCGGTCGCAGGCCGCGCAGCTTTTGGGTATATCCTCACAGGTTTTGGAAACCAAAATTTAAGGGGAATGCCGAGGGGGAGAATCGAACTCCCATGGGGTTATTCACCCCGAGGGATTTTAAGTCCCTTGCGTCTACCAGTTCCGCCACCTCGGCCTTGAATTATTTGAGACGCTTTTTCTTTTTGCCGCCGCCCTGCTTGCCCTCGAGGTTGCGTTTAAGGTCCAGCAGGCGTTCTTCGCTTACCTTTAAAAATTGGGTGATCTTATCTTCGAAAGATCCCGGTATGGGTTTGTCCTTCGAGCCGCCGCCCCCGCCTCGACTGCGGGGAGGGCGGAAAACGGGCAGATTGGCCTTGCCCACTTGCTTTATCGAGAGGTCGAATTTGTTGTCTTTGGTCGAGGCCATCACCTTGACCTTGACCAGATCGCCCACTTTGAGATGTTGTTTGATATCGGTGACGAAAGAATCGGCGATTTGGGAGATATGCACGAGGCCCACCGCACCCCCGCCCAGGTCTATGAACGCGCCGTAATTGGTGATCCCGGTAACTTTTCCCTCAACCTCGGATCCGATCTCTATTGGCATACCTTAAACGCGATTTCCCCCTTTTTGATCAAATTCAACCTTTCGCGGGCCAGCTCTTCGAGCTTGCGGTCGGACTTAAGGTCCATCAGGGCCTGGCGGTAAGCTGACCGCTTTTTCTCTTCTTCCTTTAGGCGCGAAGCCAGCTTCTCCCGGCCCAGAACCAGCTCCTGTCTTCTTAATAGGTCGTCGCGGATCTGAAAAAGAAAGTAAACGACCAGGAAAATAAAAAGCAAGGTCCAAATATTTAACTTCACTTACCCAGCCCGGGATATATTATAACATAGAGATTGATGATCTGCGGGCCGAAAAGCAAGGTCAATAGTCCGCCCAGCGCGAGGTAGGGGCCGAATGGAATGTAGTCCTCCATTTTTTTTATCTTGAAGGCCAAAAGGAGCAACGCGGCCAGGGCGCCGATGAGATATCCCAGAAAAAGTCCGAGGAAAAGATAGGGCGCATAAAGGTAGGCCCCCATAAATGCGGCCAGCTTGAGGTCCCCATCCCCTAAAACATCTTTTTTATAAATGAAAGCGCCGAATTTCTGCACGACAAATAGCGCGGAAAAACCTAAAGCCGCCCCCAATAAAGGATCTAAAAGCTTGCCGATCAAGGCTCCGTAGATCAGGCCTAAAATTATACCTAAAAAGACGGGCTGGTCGGGGATGATCTCGGTTTCGAGGTCGGAGAAAGCTATTACGATCAAAGCGGAAACAAAATAGGCAATAAAATAAAATCCAAAATCAAAAATCCAAAATCCTAACAAGGAAGGGATCATTAGATATAATACCGCATTCAATAATTCCACTGCCGGGTATCGGAGAGAAATCGGCTGTCGGCAGGAACGGCATTTTCCTTTTAACAGCAGGTAGCTGATGATCGGGATATTGTCCCAGGGGGCGATGGGTTTTTGGCAATTGGGGCAGTGGGAAGCGGGGAAACTTATCGACTGGTTGCGGGGCAGGCGATAGATGCAGACATTGAGGAAACTGCCGATAATCGCGCCAAAAACGAACACAAAAATGTTGACAAGCACAGGCGAAAATTATATAGTTGCCCGTAGGTTATGTCAATGGAAATGAAAGATCTTCTGGGACGCATGGGCGAGCAGAACGCCTCGGACCTTCTGCTCACCGTGGGCCTGCCTCCCATGTTGCGCATTGCCGGGCAACTGGTAGTGACCTCCGTGCCGCCGCTGGACGCGGCGGAGGTAAAGCGGCTTTGTTACGCGCTGTTGACGGAAGAGCAAATCAAGCGTTTTGAGAAAGAACGGGAACTGGATTTTTCTTCGGAGCTTAAGGACTCGCGCTTCCGCATCAATTACCACTTTTCCCGCGACGCGGTGGGCGGCGCTATCCGCCGCATTCCCCGGGTGGTCCCCACCCGCGAGGAACTGCGGCTTCCCAAGGTGATCGAATATTTCTGTAATCTCCCCCGCGGACTGGTGCTGGTGACCGGCCCCACCGGCTGCGGCAAAACCACCACCCAGGCCACCATGATCGATACCATCAACACCTCCCGGGCCGCTCACATCATCACCGTGGAGGATCCCATTGAATATGTCCACTCCCATAAAAAATCGATCATCGAACAAAGAGAAGTAGGCACCGACACCCTCTCTTTTCCCGAAGCGCTAAAAAGGGTCCTGCGCATGAATCCGGACGTGATCCTGGTGGGAGAAATGCGCGACCTGGAGACCATCCAGACGGCGCTCACTGCGGCGGAGACCGGACATTTGGTGATCTCGACCCTGCATACCCCGGACGCGCCTCAGGCGGTGGATCGCATCGTGGATGTTTTCCCCCCCTACCAGCAGTCCCAGATCCGCATCCAGCTTTCTATGACGCTCCAGGGAGTGATCGCCCAACAGCTTTTAACCCGCAAAGACGGCAAAGGAGTGGTGCCGGCGATAGAGATATTGGTGGCCACGCAGGCGGTGAGGAACATTGTTCGCAAAGCCAACACGCCGGAGCTTTATACCGTGATCGAAATGGGCGCCCAGCACGGCATGCAGAAGATGGACGCCTCCTTAAAAGAGCTGTACGACAGCAACCTCATTAGCTTGCAGGACGCCCTAAATAAAGCCTCTAATCGCGAACAGCTGGAAAAAGTCCTCAAACCTTCCGTAATGTGAGATCCCTCCCTCCCTGGCTTAAGAAACCCATACCTAAACACCGCAACATCAGCCGAATCCGAGAGCTTTTAGGGGATGACGGGGTGCATACGGTTTGCGAATCCGCCAAATGCCCCAATGTCGGGGAATGTTTTGCCAAAAACACCGTGACTTTCATGATCTTGGGCGAGATCTGCACCCGTCGGTGCGCTTTCTGCGGCGTGCAAAAGGGGGTGCCGGCCCCAGTCGATCCGGATGAGCCGCGGAAGATCGGTAAAGCGTTAAAAAAGCTCGGCTTGAACTATGTGGTCGTCACCTCGGTGACCAGAGATGACCTGCCTGATGGGGGCACGGAGCAATTTGTCGAAGTCATTTTCAACCTGCGGCTTAACGCCGCGGTTCCGATAGAAGTTCTAATCCCCGACAACCTGGATCTTGATAAGCTGATCGAAGCCCGACCAAATGTCATTAATCACAACCTCGAAACCGTGCCCCGCTTATACCCTAAAGTCCGTCCCCAGGCGGATTACGCGCGCTCGCTTAAGGTCCTGCGTTATATCAAGGACAAGAACCCTTCTATTTACACTAAGTCGGGGATTATGGTAGGATTGGGAGAGAGCAACAGCGAGGTCGAACAGGTCTTGATCGACCTAAAAACAGTTGATTGCGACATCGTGACCATTGGGCAGTATTTGCGTCCCGCAAAGCAAAATCTAGAGGTCGAAAGGTTCGTGGATCCGGAGGAATTTAAGGCTTATGAGCGGCTGGGCCGTAAGCTCGGGTTTTTATCAGTAGTTTCCGGTCCTTTTGTAAGGTCTTCATATCGAGCGGGGGAGAACATACCAAAGTGAAAGAAGCGGAAAGATTAACCAAACTGCCCATCTACGTTTTCGCCTTGCTGGACAAGCTTAAAGCCGAAGCGCGCGCCAAGGGCAAAGAATTGGTCGACCTGACCATCGGCTCTCCCTCCCACCTGCCGCCGCAGGAAGTGATGGATGCTCTCATCGAGGCGCTGAAGGACCAGGCCAACCACCGCTATTTTTCTTTTGAGGGGGACCCGGTTTTCCGCTCCGCGGTGGTGGAGTGGTGCCGGCGCCAATACAACGTCCACGTCGAAAAGCACGAGATCGTGGAGCTCATAGGCAGCAAGGAAGGGATCGTTCATTTCATTCTCGCCTATCTCAACCCCGGCGACACCGTGCTGGTCCCGACCCCCTGTTATCCTGCGCACTGGCGCGGGCCGATCCTGGCGGGGGCGGTCCCTTACGAGCTGCCCACCGTGGAGAGCAACGGTTTTATCCCCGATCTCGACATGATCGATGGGAGCATCGCCGACAAAGCGAAAATGCTCATCATCTCTTATCCGACCAACCCGACGGCCGCAACCGCCTCCAAGGAGTTCTTTGAAAAGGCCATCCGCTTCGCCAAGAAGCACGACCTGATCCTGCTGCATGATTTTGCTTACGGGGAACTTTACTTCGAAGGAAAAAAACCGATCTCCTGCCTCTCTCTCCCCGGAGCTAAAGATGTTACAATCGAATTCCATTCGCTCTCGAAAACCTTCGGAATGGCCGGCTGGAGATTGGGTTTTGCCGTGGGCAACGCAGGACTTATCGAATCCTTGAGGAAAATGAAGACCAACCTCGATTACGGCCCGTTTAACGCCACGGTCAAGGCCGGAACTTGCGCCCTTAAAATGCGCGACGGCTATATGGATGAGATGCGGGCCGGCTACCAGAAAAAAAGGGACATTGTAGTAGAGGGCCTGAACCGGCTCGGCTGGAAGTTAAAAAAACCGTCGGCCACTTTCTACCTGTGGGTGCCGACCCCGGCGGGCTTTAATTCCATGACGTTCACCGAACACCTCATCCATAAGGCGAATGTGGCGGTTTCTCCAGGCATCGGTTTCGGAGACATGGGAGAGGGCTTTGTGCGTTTCGCGCTGGTTGATAGCGATGAACGGCTTAAAGAAGCCCTGCGCCGGATAGAGGCCGCCGGTATTCGTTACAGTTAGCCGTGCGGCGCCCAATTATCGCCATCACCATGGGAGACCCGGCCGGGATCGGGCCGGAGATCGCGGCTAAAGCTGCCGCCCACCCCCAGGTCTTAAAAATTTGCCGCCCTATGATCATCGGCGACCAAAAACAAGATCTTAAACGTTTCAAGATCGGTCAAATCTCCAAGGAGGCGGGGCGGGCTTCGATCGAATATGTAGAAAAAGCCATCCAACTGGCCTTAGCCAAAAAGGTGGACGCCATCGTCACCGGTCCCATCAGCAAAGAAGCCATAAATTTGGCCGGCATAAAGTTCCCCGGCCACACGGAACTTTTGGCCGCGCGCACTCATACTAAAAACTACGCCATGATGTTCATCTCTAAAAAAATGTGGGTGATCCTGGTCACGACCCACCTGCCCCTGTCCAAAGTTCCCCGCGCGATCACCAAAAAACGGGTATTGGAAGTTATCAAACTGGCGCATCAGGCCCGTCCGGGACGCATCGCGGTGGCGGGGCTCAATCCCCACGCCGGGGAAAGTGGCCTTTTCGGCCGCGAAGAGATCGATGAGATCGCGCCCGCGATCGCGGCGGCCAGAAAATTGGGGATCAAGGTTGAAGGGCCGATATCTCCGGACATCATCTTCAACCGGGCCGCGGCCGGGGCTTACGGTATGGTGGTGGCCATGTACCACGACCAGGGCCTGATCCCTCTCAAACTGTTAGCTTTCGGCAGTGCGGTCAATGTCACGGTGGGCCTCCCCATAATCCGCACGTCGGTGGATCATGGCACGGCTTTCGATATCGCCGGGCAAAACCACGCCGATCCCGGAAGTATGATCGAAGCTATAAAGGCGGCGGTGCACTTTGCTAACGCGCGTCACTCGTGAACTTTTGGCCTCTTATAACCTGCATCCCAAAAAGCGGCTGGGCCAGCACTTTTTGGTGGACCAGGGCGTGCTGGCCCGCTTAGTTTCCGCCTGCCGTCTTAGAAAAGAAGACCGGGTTTTGGAGGTAGGCACCGGGCTTGGGGCTTTGACCGCAGAATTGGCGCAAACCGCAGCAGCCGTGATCTCTGTGGAGAAAGACCGGGACCTGGTCCAGATCGTTCGAGAAACGCTCAAGCAATTCCCCAATGTAAAAATCGAGAGCGCCGATATTTTGGATTTTCAACTGACCGAAAAATGCAACAAAGCGGTGGGAAACCTGCCGTACTACATAACTACTCCCATCATCGAAAAACTGCTCGAGGTCCCGGTTCCCTATGAATTAATTGTTTTAACCATCCAACGGGAAGTGGCGGAACGGCTGGCGGCCGCGCCGGGGGGTAAAACTTACGGCTCTTTTACGGTCTTTGTCCAGAATCGGGCGGAAGTGTCACTTACAGCCTATGTCCCCAAGACCGCATTTTATCCCCAGCCCGAGGTGGGCTCGGCTGTTATCACGTTAAAACCCTATCTCCGCCCCAAATACCACATCAATTCGCAGATCGTGCGCGCGGCTTTCGGCCAGCGGCGCAAGATGCTGCGCTCGGCGCTCAAGGGAATGATCATTGATTTTACTGCAGCGGGCGTCGATCCCCGCCGCCGCGCCGAAACCCTTTCCCTTGAAGAGTTCGAGCGGCTGTCTTATAATCTAAAAGCATGAGAGAAATACCCTCCCAGCATATAACTGAAGCCGTCGCCGCGCTTTGCCGGCAGGCCGCCTATCTGCTTCCGGGCGAGGTCGAAGAAGCGCTCAACCGGGCCTTAAAGATTGAAACTTCGGAGCTGGGCCGTGAAGTGCTCCGCGAAATAATCCAGAACGCGGAGATCGCGCGGAAAGAAAAATTGCCCCTCTGCCAGGATACCGGCTTTGCCGTAGTTTTTGTTGACCTGGGGCAGGAGGTTATAATTTCCGGAGGCCAATTGGCAGAGGCCGTAAACGAAGGCGTCAGCCGCGGTTTTTCCGACCTGCGCAAATCCATCGTTTCCGATCCCTTTATCCGCGCCAACACCGGCGATAATACTCCCGCCATAATCCATACCGAGATCGTTCCAGGCGATAAAATTAAGTTCGGCCTGTTGCTCAAGGGAGGGGGAGGAGAGAACGCTTCAACCCTCAAGATGTTCTTGCCCGGCACAGACAAAGAAGAGATCGTCCGCTTTGTGGTTGATAAAATAAAAGAGGCCGGGCCGCGCGCCTGCCCTCCGGTGATCGTAGGGGTGGGGATCGGGGGAACTTTCGACTATGCACCTTATCTGGCCAAAAAGGCCTTGCGCCGGAAGGTGGGCCATTTGAACAGCTCCCATCACATCGCGGAACTGGAAAAAGAAATGCTCAAACGGATAAACGAAACCGGTGTCGGCCCCATGGGATTAGGCGGGAAAACTACCGCCCTGGCGGTGCATATCGAGACCTTTCCCTGCCATATCGCCTCCCTTCCGGTGGCGGTAAACCTTGAATGCCACGCTCACCGCTATCAAGAGGTAGTGTTGTGAAAAAGTTGACCACGCCCTTGACCGATAAAATGGTAGCCGACCTAAAAGCCGGCGACCGGGTGTTGATCAATGGAACGTTCATTGTGGCGCGGGACGCCGCCCATAAACGCGGGCTCGATCTGGATCTAACCGGCCAGATCATATTTTATGCCGGGCCTGCGCCGGGCAAGGACGGCAAACTCGTCGGCTCGATCGGACCCACCACCGCCTCGCGGATGGATCCTTTTACCGTTCCGCTTCTGGAGAAGGGATTAAAGGGGATGATCGGCAAAGGGGCCAGGGGGACAGATATTCGTAGTGCGCTTAAAAAATACAAAGCCGTATATTTTGTGGCGACCGGCGGGGCGGCGGCGCTTTTGGGCCGGACCGTTAAACACGCCGAGGTGATCGCTTATCCGGAACTGGGACCGGAGGCGGTCTTGAAACTGGAGGTTTTGGATTTTCCCGCCATCGTGGCTTATGATATTTACGGAGGAGATGTGTTTGAGAGTTAGGATTTTAGCCGCGACTTTAGTCGCTGGCCTATTGATGATCTCTGCGGCCCAAGCCAAAGAGTATGATGGAATATGGTTCCTGGGTTTAAATCTCGATAAACCGATATTCAAAAAGGTAGAAGCGAGACGGGCTTTTGGCTTAGCTATAAATCGCCAAATTATCGTGCGGAAGATCATGAGCGAGGAAGCGACACCCAACGGGGTGATACCGCCGGGCATGGCGGGATATGACGCCTCGTTCGAGGGTTTTTCTTACGATGTCGCAGAGGCGAAGCGGCTGATGAACCAGGCCGGTGTAGGAATGGACGACCCCCGGCTCAAGAACCTGGTCCTTTTGCATACCGACGGAGTAAAGACCGTGGCCATTGCCGAGCAGATCTCCCGCGACCTGCAGTCGATCGGCGCCAAAGTGATACTAAAGCAGGTCTCTTACAGCGACCAGTCCCGCTGGTTGGCCGAACTTAAATCCGAAAAATATGATCTGTTCCTCATGGGCTATAAGGCGGGGGAGGTCGGCGCCCTCTTTATCGGCGACCAAAAAAGCGGGCTGTTCCACGCGGTGGGCTGCGGCAAGATCCCGGCCCCCGAGAACCAGCAATTCTTCAGCTCCTATCAAGAAGCCATCCGCGCGCATTACGCTCCCGACCCGGCTTGCAAGCCCCAGCCCGGCAAGGAGCCGGATACCAACGACCTTTTAGAACCGCTTTTCCACTGGGGCGGCTCCGCCAATTTTACCGGATATAAGAATTCCCGAGTGGATATCTACCTCGACCAGCTGGAAGAGCTGGACCGGGCCCTGGTCGAGCTGCGGAACGCCCGCTTTAAGGCGATCAACCAGTTGATCATGCTGGATGCGCCGGTCATTCCGCTATTCTATATCCAGAAGGAGCTGTGATGGATTCCGTAGATTATTTCATCAAAGCCCCCAAAGCCGAACTGGGGATGTGGTGCGCGTATTTTGAGGCCTTCGAAGGGATGCTTTCCCTGCGCACCCCCGCTCCCCCCGAAAACGAATGGGGGATCATCCACATGATGGTCTCTCCCGATTATAAGAAAGAGTTTTTAATATGCTTGAGATCTTCCGGCCTGCGCAGTATTTAAATTCCATCTACGAGATCGATTTTGAGGGCTTAAAAAAGTCCGGCATCGAAGCCGTGATACTGGACCTGGACGAAACGCTTCTGCCGCGCGAGCTCTTACACATCACTCCGGCGCTTTTTTCCTTTATCGAAGGGATAAAGGATATTGGATTAAAGCTCTGCTTGATCTCCAACAGCTTATATCCCGAACGGGTGGAATACGTGGGCCGCACCCTCAAGCTGCCCTACTTCACCCTGGCGGCCAAACCCTTGCCCTTTGCTTTTAACCGCGCCCTGCGGGAGCTTAAGACCAAGCCTGACAAATGCGTGGTGGTGGGGGACCAGCTTTTTATGGACATTTTAGGAGGGAACCTCGCGGGCATGCGAACCATCCTGGTCAAACCCATGTCGCGGGAAACTTTCTGGCTTAGGGGTTTGATGCGCCGGGCGGAAAGATGGGTCCTGCGAAAGCTGGGATTATCCTAATCCTTTAAGCGCGGATTTTACCACTTCTTCGACCGATTTCACATTTTCCGGATCGATCTTATTGACCGCTTCGCGGGCTTCCTTGGGGGAATAACCCAAAGTGATAAGCGCCGAGATGGAATCGGAGATCACGGTCGATTCTCCCCCCACGTTCAATTGAGCCGGTTTGAGTCCATAGGCCTTAGCTAATTTTTCCTTTAGCTCAATGACCACTTTCTGGGCGGTCTTTAACCCTATGCCGGGAGAAGCAGAGATGAACTCCGCGTCCCCCCTGGTTATGGCGGCCACCAATTTATCTAAAGGAGCGCTGCTTAAAATAACCGAGGCCCCCTTGGGGCCGATGCCCGAAACCGTCAACAAGGTTGAAAAAAGATTCCTTTCTTCTTTGGTCAAAAACCCGTAGAGCGAGAGCTCATCTTCCCTTACCACCTGATAGGTGAAGACCAGAAGCTCGGACCCGACCTTCGGCAGGCGGTTTAACACTGCCGGCGAGAGGTTGACGCGGTAGCCCACGCCGGCCACCTCCACCACCACGTGGTCCTTGTCGATATGTTCGAGCTTACCTTTTAAATGCGCTATCATATTTATAAGAATGCAGATGGCAAATGGCCAGGGCCAGAGCATCAGCCGCATCATCCGGTTGCGGAAGCGTCGGGAGTTTAAGCAGGGTCTTGACCATCTCTTGTACCTGCCTTTTTTCCGCACGGCCGTAGCCGGTCACCGCTATTTTAACTTCAAGCGGGGAATATTCCGCGACCTTCATATTCGCCTCTGCGGCGCAGAGCAGTATCGCTCCCCGCGCCTCGGAAACCGCCATGGCGGTCTTGACGTTTTTGGAGAAAAAAAGCTTTTCTACCGCCACCCCGTCCGGTTTTAATTTCTCCAGTAATTCTTTCAATCCCCTAAAAAGCTGCTGCAGGCGGGCGGCGGGGGGCTGGCCTTTTTCCGTGCGCAAACAACCGAAGTCCATGGGCCTTAATCCCGAACCGTTCTCCTCGACCAGCCCGTATCCCAAAATAGCCGTCCCCGGATCGATCCCCAGAACTTTCATGCTCAAATTATACACCCGTTTAAAGGTTTATCTCTATATTGCCTAGAATATCAGTGGTCTTGTAGTCGGGGTAGAAGGAAACCTCGCGGTCGCCGCGCACCGTGATATGGATATATTCAGAAAGGTCGTATTTGGCGCGCAAGCTGTAGAGTATCCTCTCGGTAGAGGCCCCGGCGTAGGACTTGGAATAAGTGTAATCGCCGTCCACCCGGAAAATATCAAAATAGCGGTAAATGAATCCCGCACCCGGCGTATAAGTGTAGGTGTCGGCATTGGCGGCCGCCAGCCGATTGGTGCTTTTAGAATAGGCCAGGGAAGCGGAAAAAGTCCAAAAGTCGCTGGCATTGAAGATGCCCTTTAACGAATAAGTTTGGGTGTCGATATCGGTTGCGTCGGAAAATGATTCACCGGTGCCGGTTTGGCTGATCCTATATGACAGCAAAGAGTCAATGGCAAAACGCTCGGATAGAGAAGTTTTTATAGCCGCGCTGATCTCCCGATTGCGGCCGTTACTTTTACTGTAGGCCGGGGTGGTCGCCGTTAAAGTTGTCCCGAAGGTATCCTCGCGGATATAGTTGAATTCGGTCGAAAGGAAGCGGAGCGGAGCGGTCTTTAAAGTATACAGCTGGGAAGTGAGGTCCGAGGTGCTCTGCTTGCGCGAGAAATTGGGGTAATCGGTCTTGTCGATCGAAAACGATGTCCCGGTCTTGTAGGTTGCCCCGATCATGGTCTGGCTTAAAACCTGCCAGTTCATTTCATATTGGTTGGTCTCGTTGTTGTAGGTGATGCCCTGAGTGCGGTTTAGGATCGTATAGTTCGGCTTGTAGTAATAGCGCAGGCGCAAAGGCGGGGCGGGGCGCAGTTCCAGCCGAATGGACCCGATCTGTTTGGTGACGGCTTCGGAGGTCGATCCAAAGGGCTCGGTCAGCGCGCTGATAGTATATTTGCCGTCGGTTTTGACCTTATCGGTCGGCTCCGCACGGAAAGTTAAATCGGTCGAATTGGATACGCCAAGTTCCGCGTCATCGATGTAATTTATAATGGCTGAAAGCAGATATTCCTTGCGGGGCGTAAGCGAAAGATCAAGGTTATAGGTCTTGGTCGGGAACCTGGTCCCGGAGGGAAGTTCGGTTTCTTTGAATTCGTAATTGCCGGCGGCGGAAAAATTCTGCATCTCACCGAGGGAGGCGCCCAGCGCGGCGGTGCGGAAGGTAGTGGCCTCATCCGAAGGCGAGCGGACCAGCCGTTTTTCTTGGGCGGCCTTAGCGGAGAGATTTATTTTCCCGATTTTGTGGAGCAACTCACCCGAGTTTTTGGTGGTGAGACGGTTAAAGAAAGCGGCGGTCACATAATCGTTGCTCTCTTCCCGCTCATCGAAAAGATATTCCAGGGAAGGTAAACGGGCAGGGGTAAGGCGGGCTTTGGCGCTGCGGTTGACGTTCTTATACTCGGTCCCGCTCTGTGCATATTTGTTGTGATCATAGCTGCCGGAGGCCAATAATAACTCATTAGGACGGAAACTCAAAAGGCCGGAGTATTCTAAAACATCCTGCCGGGGAGCGGCTTCGGCGACCGGCTCAAATTGGGACCCCACCTTTTTCCACGAGCCCCTAAAACCGAAAGGCCCGAGCGACGAGGCAACCCCGAATTTCCCCGCTTTGCCGATCGATCGGGCCGGATCCGCCGCCAAAAGATTCAGCTTTTTTTCAGAATAAGCGAGTTCCCCGTTCAGCGACAGGAGATCGCCCGCGAGGTAAGACCCATCCACTCCTACCACGTAATGGCTCTGGGGCTCGACGGTTCCGCTTAATTGGCTTGAGAAAATATCTGCGGCATTCGCGGTAGAGTCGGAATCATCGATCCAGGTGGCGCCCAGGGAAAGGTTGGAATTTATTTTTTTCGTTCCGCGCAGGGCGTAGGTATAGTGCTGGTAAAGGGTCTGCCGGTAATCGTAAGTGACCTCTATGATCGAGATATTGATGATGCTGCGGTTGTTGAAGGTGATGGTCCCGGCGTTATAATCGATGGTGTAATCGTCGCCGCGCCGCTGCAGCGCCCCGTCCACCCGTACTCGTTCACTGTCGATCACCACCGGCGAGGACCCCAGGTTATAAGGGCCTTGCGTGCCGTCCCCGTAGAACTTGGCCAAACGCGACTGGCCTTGTGGATTAGAAGCTATGGCCTTGAAGCCCCATTTGTCATAATCGCCGGAAAGCTTTACTCCGGAAAGGCGCTTGGTCAATTTGGCGAACTCGACATCGGTAAGATCGGCGGTGTAATCGCCGAAATAGGCCTCGGTCGAAGCGTGTTTTAGCAAAACCGACACCTTTTCTTCCCGGCTGGAGATCAGGGTGGTGCCGATACTACTGGTCGAAAAAAAGTTGGCTTCGATCTCCGTGTCCTGCACTTTTCCTGAAACATTGACGCGCAGGGACTCCTCGCGGGCCGTCCCCGGCAGATAGCCCTCCTTGGTTCCTTCAATGCTTTTGCTCGAAAAAGAAAATAGCCGACTGCCCCGGATGATCAAGGGTTGGGCTTCGGGAGTAACCGCTTCGGCCTTAGGGTAAATTTCCAATGCCAGCGTTTCTCTGGTTGGAATGGCCGGATATAGAAAAGGATAAGGGGGAGGAGAAGGAGGAGCAGGGACGGGAGAGAGCGGTTTAAAAGCGCGGAAGTAGAGGCGCCGGGTTAAGGTCTCCTGACGATAGCTTACGGCCGGAGCTCTTCCCAAAAAACCCAGCAGGCGGTCGGTAAAAACCACATAATCGGCCGGAACTTTATGCTGGATGGTAATATCCAGGATTTGCCACCCTTCGTTCGCCGATCTATCGATCGTAAACCTGCCGGTCCAGGAATCCTGTTTTTTATGGAGCTTGAGACGTTGCCCGTCGGGCAAGCCCACATAAATATTTTCCGCCACAAGCGGGGTCTTAATGCTGATTATGGCATCTTCGCCGACCACCAGCGGATAAGCAGGCTGAAAGTTTATAATGAACTCCGGAGTTTTGTATTCGGGCTCAAAGGGCTGATCGCGGAGCGAAGCGGATGAGAAAGTAGAGAATAGAAAATAGAAAATGGAAAATAGGAGAAGGCCACGCCGGGTCATTTGTAAACTAGTTTAAACTGCTGAATTCTATGATTCTGGGTGTCGGCCACAAAAATTTGGCCGGATTTGCCGAGGCAAATGCCGATCGGGCCGTTCAAGTCCCCGCCTAGATAACCTTTCTGCCCATAGGACGAACGGAACCTTCCTTGGCGGTCGAAGACCTGGATACGGTTATTGCCGGTATCGGCCACATAGATATATTTGCCGTCCACGGCCACGCCCTGGGGCTTAAAAAATTGTCCCTCTCCTTTACCCATGCTTCCGAATGAAAATATCGGTCTCCCAAATTCATCGAGCTTCTGGATGCGGTGGTTGCCGGTATCGGCTACATATAGATTCCGCTCGCGGTCGAGCGCCACATCTTGCGGATTATCGAAAAATCCGTCCCCCATCCCGAACCCCCCCACCAAGCTTATAAAGTTGCCGTCCCCGTCGAACTTCTGGATGCGGTCGTTGCCCGAGTCGGCCACGTAAATTTTACCGGTCGAATCCAGCGCCACTCCCCGCGGATAGATGAATTGGCCGTTCTCCTTGCCGTAGGAGCCCCACTGGTTTAGTGGATTCCCGCGGATGTCCAGTTTCTGGATGCGGTGATTTTCTTGGTCGGCCACATAAGCATAGAGATTAAAATCAATTGCGATGCCGGCCGGGGTATTGAACTTGCCGGGATCGGACCCGAAGCGGCCGAATTGGTAAATAAACGAACCGTCCTCATCCATCCTTTCCACGCGGTTGTTGCCGGTATCGGCCACGAACAAATTGTTCAAGCCGGTCGAAATGTCGCCGATCACGCTTATATATACATCTTGCGGAAAATAGAATTGAGCGTCACCCGACCCGGCAAAACCGTATGATCTTATAAATTCCAAAGTGGGTGTGCCGGCTTCGGGGGTGGTTATTGGCGGCGCCAGGCCCATGGGGAAGGCGGGTACGGCGAGCACAATAAACAATAGACCCGCCAAACAACTCCTGTTCATTTAAATAGTTCGCGGATCTTTTTATTCGGGTCCGGAGCTTTTAACAGCGCTTCACCCACCAGGGCCGCGGAATAACCGGCGGACTTAAGTTCGCCTATCTGGGAAGCCGAACCGATGCCGCTCTCCGAGACCAGGGTGCCTTTCTTAAGTTCCGGAAATTTCTGCGGGAGTTTCAGGGAAAGATCAAAATCGATCTTTAAAGTGTCCAGATCGCGGTTGTTGATGCCTATGACCTCTGCCTTTACCGCTAAAGCCCGCTCTACCTCGGCCTCGCTATGGCATTCCAACAGCGCCGCCAGCTTAAGCTCCCGGGCTTTGGCGAGGAGCGTTTTTAACCGAGCGTCATCCAGTATCCTGACGATCAAAAGCACCGCATCCGCTCCGGCCAGCCGCGATTCGACCACCTGCAGTTCATCCAGGATAAAATCCTTTCTCAAGATGGGGATATTGGTTGATTCCTTGGCGGATTTTAAGTGTCCCAGCAGGCCCTGGAAGAATTTGAGGTCGGTCAAGACCGAAAGCGCCGCCGCCCCGGCCTCTTCGTAATTTTTGGCCAGGCTGATCGGCTCGTAGGATTCCCGTATCAATCCGGCGGAGGGGGAGGCTTTTTTAAGTTCGGCGATAAGAGATATCTTGCCGGGTCGGGAAATGGCGGACTTAAAATCCCTTAGCGGGGGAAAAGCATCAGAAAGGTTGGCCAGTTTGATGAACTTGAATTGGTCGACCAGGCGCTTGACCTCGGCCTGCTTCTCGGAGACGATCTCATCTAACAGCATGTTATAATCATTATATCATGCACGTTCCCGCACTGCTAAAGGAAACTCTTGAGTTACTTGATCCTCGATCCGGCCGGGTTTTTGTCGATGCCACGCTCGGATTTGGAGGCCATGCTGAAGCCCTGCTTAAATTGGGGGCCAAGGTCGTGGGTATCGATCGGGATGCGGAAGCGATCGCAACAGTGCGGGAGAGGTTATCGGGTTACCCGGAGATCAAGATAATCCAGGACAATTTTTCCAATATCGGGCAGATAATCAAAGACCCAGTGGACGGAATATTGTTCGATTTGGGGATTTCATCTTATCAGATCGATGAGGCGCAACGGGGGTTTTCGATAAGGTTCGACGGGCCGCTGGATATGCGAATGGATCAGAGCCAATATCTCACCGCCGAGGAGATCGTAAATGAGTGGCCGGAGGAGGAATTGACGCGCATTTTTCGGGAGTATGGAGAGGAGCGGTTCGCTAAAAGGATCGCTCGGGCCATAATCGAACTACGGGGGATCAAGACCACCGGCCAATTGAAAGCAATAGTCGAAAAAGCCATACCCACTTGGAGAAAAAGGGAATCGGTGACCCGCGTTTTCCAGGCCCTCCGCATCGCGGTTAATTCGGAATTGGAAAACCTGAAACAGGCGCTCTCCGCCTCCCCCGAGATCTTAAAGTCCGGGGGCCGCATGATCGTGATCTCCTATCATTCTCTCGAAGACCGGATGGTTAAATGGTTTTTCCGGGATAAAGAAAAATCTGGTATACTTAAAATACTTACCAAGAGACCGATCGTCGCAAAAGAGGCGGAGATCGCGGCCAATCCGCGGGCTAAAAGCGCCAAGTTGAGGGGGGCGGAAAAGATTTGAGAAGGTTGATATTGCCGGCTCTGGTCATCGTGCTTTTGGCCTTTATCCACCTTTTCTTTTTTGCCCAAAGCGTATCGCTTAAGTACGAGTTGACCGATCTCAAGATGAAATTTATGGAAATATATCAAAAGAACCGTTATACCCAAAGCATACTGGCCGGGCGGGAATCGCTGGAGCTTTTGGAAAAATCCGCCCAGAAACTGGATATGGTCTATCCGGAAGATATTAAATATATTATTTTGTCAGGAGAGGCGGAATAAATGTCGGTAAGAGTAAGATTTGCCCCCAGCCCCACCGGCGCCCTGCATATCGGCGGCGCGCGCACTGCGCTTTTTAATTGGCTTTTCGCCCGACATCTAAAGGGCAAGTTCATATTGAGGATCGAAGATACCGACCGCACCCGGTCAACCATTGAAGCGGTGCGCACCATACTGCACGGGCTGGAATGGCTGGGGCTGGATTGGGACGAGGGCCCGCAGGTTGACGGCCCCTTTGGTCCCTATTTCCAGACCGAGAGGCTCGAGCTCTACCGTAAATATGCCGAACAACTCATCAAAGAGGGCCGGGCCTACTATTGTTTTTGCGCGCCCGAAACCCTCGCCGAAAAACGGAAGCAGGCCGAAGCCCGCAAGGAGGCGCCCCGCTACGACGCCACCTGCCGCAAGTTGTCTGCAGATGAGATCACTCGCAATCAAGCCGCCGCTAATCCCATGGTGATCAGGTTCAAGATGCCGGCCGGGGCCAAGACCGAGGTGGCCGACCTCATCCGGGGCAAAGTGGAATTTGAGAACGACCTGCTGGACGATTTCATCATCATAAAATCCGACGGTTTTCCCACCTATAATTTCGCGGCGGTGGTCGACGACCACCTGATGGAGATCACCCACGTCATCCGCGGGGACGACCATCTGAGCAACACCCCGCGGCAGATAGTGCTCTATCAAGCCCTGGGCTGGCCGCTCCCCTGCTTTGCCCACCTCCCCATGATATTGGGGCCCGACAAGGCCCGGCTCTCCAAACGGCACGGAGCCGCGTCGGTGGTAGAATACCGCGACCTGGGATATCTGCCCGAGGCGGTATTAAACTACATTGCCCGCCTGGGATGGGGGCATAAGGACCAGGAAATATTTTCCCGCGCGGAGCTGGTCGAACTGTTTAACCTCGAAGGGGTGGGGAAAACCCCGGCGGTCTTTGATGTGGAGAAGCTCAAATGGCTCAACGGACATTATATCCGCAGTGCGCTGCCGGAGCGCATCGTGGACCTATGCGAGCCGCTCCTGATCGAGGCCTACGGCGATCACGATGTGGAGCATATCGGCCGGGTGGTTGGGCTTTTCCTCGACCGCCTCAAGCTGATTCCCGAGATTGTTCCCTTGACTGCCTATTTCTTCAAGGATGACTTTGAGTTCGAAGAAAAAGCCGTTAATAAATATTTAAAAGCTCCCGAAGCCGCCCTGATCCTCTCGCAGCTTAAGGACCGCTTGGCGAAAGTTGAGCCGTTCAAGAAAGAGGAGATCGAAAAGGTCTTCAAATCGCTGGCGGAAGAATTAAAGGTCAAACTGGGAGTGGTGATCCATCCCTGCCGCGCCGCTGTCTCGGGCCGCACCGAAACCCCGCCCATGTATGATGTCTTGGAGGTTTTAGGAAGAGAGAAGGTTTTGGCCCGGTTATCTGCTCAAATACCCCATTAAGCGGTAGATCAGTTTGGCCACAGTAAAATCCGGGGCGGAAAGGCCCTGGATGGGAGAGAGCTCCACAAAATCCGCGGCCACCACTTTTTTCAGGCGGCAAACCTCCCGCATGATATCCAAAACTTCATACCAGAAAAACCCGCCCGGCTCGGGCGTGCCGGTCGAAGGCATAATCGCGGGGTCGAAGGCATCCACGTCAAAAGTTATATAAACATGCTCGTGCAGCTGGCCGACCACTTTCTCCGCCACATCCAAATGCTCGGCGAAATGGATCTTCTCGATTTGTCCGGTCTTTTGGGCAAAATGATATTCTTCTTCCGATAGGTTGCGGATGCCCACTTGCACTACGGGGCAGATCTCCAATATTCTCCTCACCGCACAGGCATGGCTTTTTTTATTACCGTGATACTCGTCCCGCAGGTCGGCGTGAGCGTCGAACTGCAGGACCGAGAGCCGGGGGTAATGCGCACGAACGGCTTTAACCGCTTCGATGCTCAATGAATGTTCTCCGCCCAAGGTTAGGGGAACCTTTTTATCCTTTAGGGCCTTTTCGATGACGACCGGAAGTTTTTTCAGGTTCACCGGTTTTAAAGTGTGGATGCCGGTCTTGCGGTAAGTTTCTTGTTTAAGCTCCTCATCGAAATTCTCGACGAAGAACGAAGCGTTCAAGATGGCCTGCGGACCTTTTTTGGTGCCGGCCCCGTAGCTGACCGTGGCCTCGTGAGGGCAGGGGACGACCACGAATTTGGAGGTTTTATATTGTCCGTATTCGGGCTCGAGCTCCAGGAAGGTCGAACTAGGCTTCATGACCCAGCTTAAGGTGCTCGCCACCCCAGTCGAAAACGGGCTTGGGACGACGTTCTGCAAGCTTCTCGTGCTCCGCCAGGCCGTGGGCCAAAAGCGGCAGGCCGATGGTGATATCGCAGAAACACTGGGCCATCTTGGCGTGACTGCTAATTTTCCCCCAGCTTACCGCCTCGGAAAAGCTGCAGCCGGAAAGCCCTCCCCAATGAGGCGCGTCGGTGGTCAATTGCACGGCATACTCGTGGCCGGGCAGTTCGTTGCCCAGGATAAGGTTCAAAAGCTCGGTCTGCTGGATAAAGTTCTTGGGTACCCCTCCGCCCAGATACACCACCCCGGACTTGGGCGAGCACTCCGCGATCTGCACGGTCTCATCGGTATCCTTCATCTGATCGATATAACGAAAAGTTTTCTTCCCGGTCTGCTCAAAACCCTGGCCGCCTTTTTTGTCCCGAATGCCGCGGCGCGCCATCACGAACGAATAACCGATACTGCTGTCGTTGAGCGCCGGCGCAAAGACCGGCACCCCGTGGAGCGCCGCCTCCACCAGGATAGATTCCTTGTCTTTAGCGATCTTGGACAGGTGCCAGCCCAAAAGGCAGAGGAACTCTCGGGAAGAATACTGGTAGTCGGGATCGAGGGTCTCTATGAACTTCTGGATCTCGCGGTCGACTTTTCTCTGGAGGTTTTCCTGAACCAGCACGTCATAGAACCGGTCGATGCCCTCCTTGAGCAGGGCCGCATCATCCACCATGGGCGAGCCGCGGTAATGCTTAATGCCCATGGCCTCCGCCGCGTCGTGGAAAAGCTGGGCGCCGGTCGAGACCACCACATCCACCATCCGGTGGCGGATCAAATAAGCGAGCGCCCGGCGCATGCCGGCCGGAACGATAGCCCCGGTGATCCCCAGCCAAATGGTAATTTTCTTTTCGTTGAGCATCTGCTTCCACACCGCAAAGCATTCGCCCAAGGATTTTCCCTGAAATCCCGTCGCCAGCATTTCGTCCAACAGCTGGTCGACTTTTTTGCCCGGGGCAACCCTCAAGGGTATGGTGGGGTAGCGTAAATATTTGGATGCCATGAATTAGTGGGTATAGACCCGTTGTTCTTTGAAAAGGTTCTTGCGTTCTTCCTTGACCCGGGGAAATTCCGAGCCGCGGGAGCTAAGCTGGATCTCGTGCTCCCGGGCCTCGAAGAGGTTGGTCATGTAGTTGATGGCGTAATTGGTGTCGAAATCCTTGCAGGAGAAAATATCGATGAAAGCGTGCTGTTTGTCCGGGAAAGTGTGGATGGTCAAGTGGCTTTCGGCGATGAGCACCACTCCGGAAACCCCCCATTCGTCCGGCACCACTCCGTGATACTTAAAAACATAAGGCGGCATGATCTTGTGCATCCCGATCTTGGCGGGGAATTTATCGAGCGTATCGAAGATCATATCCATATCGGAAAGCTTTTCTTTATTACAGCCGTAACAGTCCAGCATCAAGTGCGGACCGAAGCCGTACATGACTTTTTCTTTCACCTAGAACAACACCTCGCACACATTTTAAGATTCTCTGCAGATTTGTCAAGCCCCATTTGCTTGCCCCGAGCTTGTCGAGGGGTTATAATTCAGCCATGTTCAAAGAACTGCCCGACCAGAGCGGCCATTTTGGCGAGTTCGGCGGACGATATGTTCCCGAAACGCTCGTTTCTCCACTTGAGGAATTGACCGACGCCTACCAAAAATATAAGGACCAGGCGGATTTTACGGAAGAACTGGATAGATATCTTGAGCATTTCGCCGGACGGCCCACGCCGCTTTTCTTTGCCCAAAATCTTTCCGCAAGATTGGGAGGAAAGATATATCTTAAGCGCGAAGACCTCTGCCATACCGGCGCGCACAAGATCAATAATGTGTTGGGACAGCTTTTGCTGGCCCAGCGCATGGGGAAAAAGAGGATCATCGCCGAGACCGGCGCCGGCCAACACGGCGTTGCTACGGCCACCGGCTGCGCGCTGTTGGGCCTTCCCTGCGTCGTGTACATGGGAGAGGTAGATGTCAATCGCCAGGCGCTTAATGTTTTCCGCATGCAGCTTTTGGGGGCGAAGGTGGTTACGGTCAAGTCCGGCAGCCGCACCTTGAAAGACGCCATCAACGAAGCCCTGCGCGACTGGATGAGCAGCGCCCGCGATACTTTTTACTGCCTGGGCTCGGTGGTAGGTCCGCACCCTTACCCACTGATCGTGCGCGATTTCCAATCGGTGATCGGCAAAGAAGCCAAGGGACAGCACTTTGACCTTGAAAAAAAGGAACCGGATTATCTTTTGGCCTGTGTAGGCGGCGGATCGAACGCCTTAGGCTTGTTCTATCCGTTCCTGGATGATCCCGAAGTTAAGATAATCGGGGTCGAAGCGGAGGGCGCCGCCTCGCTGTGTTTTGGGACGCCGGGAGTGCTCCACGGCGCCCGCACCTATGTTCTGCAGACCAAAACCGGCCAGATCAAGGACACCCATTCCATTTCGGCGGGGCTCGATTATTCGGCGGTGGGGCCGGAGCATGCGTATCTTAAAGACGCCAAAAGAGTGACCTATGTCACCGCCAACGACAAAGATGCTCTCTGGGGCTTTAAAGTTCTATCCGAAACCGAAGGCATTATCCCGGCGCTCGAATCGTCCCATGCCATCGCCCATTTAAGAAAAATGAAATTATCCAAGGATCAAACGGTCATTGTTTGTCTTTCCGGCCGCGGGGACAAAGATGTGGAGGAGGTGCGCCGCCTTGTCTAGGATCGCGGAGGCCTTTAAAAAGCGCAAAGCGCTGATCCCCTTCATTGTGGCGGGCGATCCCTCGCTTAGCGTTACCGAAAAATTGATCTATCAGTTGGAAGGGGCGGGGGCGGACATCATCGAGCTGGGCGTTCCCTTTTCGGATCCTTTAGCCGACGGTCCGGTGATCCAGGCCGCGCATGCTCGGGCTTTGAAAAAAGATATTTCACTTTCACAGGTCTTCGCGTTGGTTGGAAAAGCCAGGAAAAGGACTGCGGTTCCCATCGTTTTTATGTTGAGCGATAATCTCATCGAAAAATACGGCGAGCAAAAGTTCCATGGGGATTGCGAAAAGTTCGGAGTGGACGGGGTGATCGTGCCGGATCTGCTGCCGGAGGAGTCGCGGGCCGACCATATCTATCTGATCGCACCCACGACGACCGAAGAGAGGATCAAGCGCATCGCTTCGGCCTCGACCGGGTTCATCTATCTGGTCTCGGTCATGGGAATTACCGGGGCGAGGAAAAGGGTATCCGGAGATCTGGGGGATCTGGTGAGCCGGGTCAGGAAATATACAAAAAAACCGATTGCGGTGGGTTTCGGCATCTCTAATCCCGCGCAGGCCAAGGAAGCAGCCCAGAGCGCGGACGGCGTGATAGTGGGCAGCGCCCTGGTCGAGTTGATCGCCAAAAAACAATTTAATAAAGCCGTAAACCTGGTCGCCGCCTTGCGTAAAGCGCTCGATGCTTAACCGGCTCCTTTACCGCATTAAACAATTCTGGTTCGCTGTTGCTGCCGGCATGACAGACGAAGACCGCAATTTTGCCCGACAATATCTCAACCTCAAGGAAGCGGCGCTATTTTTTTCTCTTGCGGGCTTTGAACAGAAACATGCCGTGGTGGTTGCGCGGAAAATGAGGGAGGAGGGGAGAGGGGTGAGGGGCGTGGAGGAGAGAAAATTAATTCGGCTGGGATTGTTGCATGATGTGGGGAAAGCCGCAGAAAAATTATCGATTCTAGACAAGTCGGTCCTGGTTATAGCTCATCGGTTCTTGCCTAAACTCTACGATGATCTGGCAAAAAATGGAGAAGCCGAGAGCTCTGCCGGTTTTTTCCGGAAGTTCTACGTTCATAAGCATCACGGCGCCATTGGAGCGGAGCTGCTTTCCAAGATCGGGGAATCCAGCGACATCGTGGCCGAAGTTAAAAGCCACGACCGGCCATTCGGCTCGCACGATATTTACATGCGGCTTTTGGATTTCGCTGACAGCACCTATTAGGGAGGAGTGAGAATGAGTAAAGCGTACACGGATAAACATGCGCGGGCCGGATTAAACGAGAAATTGCCTTTGATCGGGGCGTTCCCTAATTATTTCAAGAAATATGAGATCGAGATCGTGATCCCGGAGTTCACTTCGATCTGTCCTAAGACCGGCTTGCCGGATTTTGGAAAGATCACCATCAAATATGAACCAAAAAAGCTTTGTCTGGAGCTGAAATCCCTTAAAATGTACATGCTGGCTTACCGAAATGTAGGTATTTTCAACGAGAACGCGGTGAACCGGATATTGAATGATATTGTTACGTCCTGCCGGCCGGCGCGAGCGGAAGTGGTCGGGGTCTTTAATCCTCGCGGAGGGATCGAGATCGCCGTTACCGCGTGTTACCCGCGGCGTTGATCTCGGAGCGCAGTTTTTCCGCCTCGGCCCGGGGATCGTTGGAGTAGATCACACTGCGCGAGGCATTGATAATCGCGCGCTTGCCCCCGAACTTTACTGAATTTTTTAAATCCCCTCCCTGCGCTCCCACCCCCGGTATCAAGATGGGCATATCTCCCACGATCTTCTGGATGTCCTTTAATTCTTCCGCCGAGGTAGCGCCCACCACCAGGCCGCAATTGCCGAAATGGTTCCATTCCTTAACATGCCGCGCCACGGACAAATAGATAGAGGTCTGGAAATCCCTAAAGCCCGCGTTGCTGGTAAGGCACAACACAAAAACGCCTTTCTCCCGGTAATTTAAAAAGGGCTCCAGCGAATCGTGCCCCAGGTAAGGGTTCACGGTGACAGCGTCGGCCTTAAAGATCTCAAAGGCGGCTTTGGCGTAAGCCCCGGCGGTATGGCCTACATCCCCGCGTTTGGCGTCCAATATCACCGGGACCTGCGATTCCTCATTGATAAATTCGATGGTTTTTATCAGCGACTGCAATCCGTAGATGCCCAGGGCCTCATAAAAAGCGATGTTGGGCTTATAGGCGCAGACCAGGTCGGAGGTTTTCTCGATTATATGGCGGTTAAAGCTAAAGACCGGGTCTTCGAGATCCAAGAATTTTTTGGGCAGCTTGACGAGGTCGATATCCAGGCCCACACATAGTTTGCTTTGATTTTGGCGGGCGGCTTGGTCCAGCTTTTCGATGAATTTCATTCGGGGGATTGTTCGTCTTCGGTAAGTTCAGCGATCTCGGCGACTTTTTCGGCCCGGGCTCTTTCTTTTTCTTTAATGGTTTCGGCGATGGTGACCTTGGTCTCTTCGGCCCGGCGTTCCTCCGCTTCGGCCTTTTCGCGTTTGATCTCAACCTCGCGCATGCTTAGACCGATCTTCTGCTCTTCGGGAAGTATCCGGAGTATCTTGACCTCCACCATATCGCCCGGTTTGACCACATCGCCGGGATCTACCACTTTCTCTTTGCTAAGCTCCGAGATATGGCAGAGGCCTTCGAGGCCTTCTTCGATCTCCAAAAATGCGCCGAACTTGACCAGGCGCAGGACCTTGGCTTTCACTATCTGGCCGGTCTTATATTTTTCCGCGGCCGTAGCCCAGGGATCGGGCTGGAGCTCTTTTAACCCCAGCGCCACCTTGTGGTTTACTTTGTCCACTCCCAGCACAAAGACCTCGGTCTCCTGGCCGGCCTTTAAGACCTCGCTGGGGTGATGGACCCTTTTCCACGAAAGCTCGGTCAAGTGGATCAATCCCTCCACTCCGCCCAAATCCACAAAGGCCCCAAAGCTCTTTAAGCTGGAGACCACGCCTTTCCTAACCTGGCCGACTTCCAATTCATCAAAAATCTTGTGGGCTTTGGATTTTTCGGCTTCCATCGATCCCCGCCGGTGGGAGAAAACGATCTTGCTCTGGCGGCGGTTCACTTCGATCACCTTGATGGGCAAGGTCTGTCCCACAAAATCGGTCAATTGCTGTTCGGGGCTTTTATTCACCTGCGAAGCGGGGATGAAGCCGCGAATGCCGTGAAAATCGGCCACCAATCCGCCTTTGACCGCGGAATTAACCTTTACTTGTAAAAGGGTCTTTTTTGCCAGGGCCTCGTTGAGCTCCTGCCACTTGATCTCCTGCTCTGCCCTTTCACGGGAAAGCAAAACGTACCCTTCCTTGCTCTCGAGCTTCTCTATCACCGCGCTGACCTCATCTCCCACTTTGGCTCCAGCAGGGAGGTCTTCGGCCGCCAGCAAACCGTCGGATTTATATCCCAGGTCCACCAGGGCGCCCGCTTGGTCCAGCCGGGCGATGCGGCCTTTCACCAAGCCGCCGACCCGAAAATTCTTGAAGGTATCTTCATATTCCTGCTGCTCGGGGGTGGTTTCTATCTTTGCGGGAGCCGGCTTTTTTAATGGTTTAGCCGCCGAAACCGGCACTGCGGCCGGTGGGGAAGGCGGTTGAGAAGGTAGAGGCGTGGCCTTAAGCACGCGCTCGGCCTTCTCTTCCTTGGGAGCGGTTTCAAGCTCCGCCAGAGCCCCGGCGATCAGGGCTTCTACCTCGGATTCACCCGAGGCCCCCTTGGTTTTATCTATAAATGTGCCTTCCAGCTGTTCTTCGGCCATGATTTGTTAGTATATCATAAATCGGGATCGAAGCCAAACCGGCCCAGCAGAGGCACAAACATACAGCCAATAGACGACTCGGTCTCGATCTTTCCCTTGATCTTCCGGATAATGGTCAAATTCTGCAGATAACGATCGCCTACCGGCAAGACCAGGCGGCCGCCTTCCGCCAATTGGTCGATCAAGGGCGGGGGAGGGGCGGGGCAGGCGGCGGTCACGATTATCCCGTCATAGGGAGCTCCCGGCTCATATCCTTCTGTCCCGTCGCCGATCTTAAGATCGATGTTCTTATATCCCAATTCTGTCAATATTTTACCGGCCTTTTCAGAAAGCTCGGCAATTCTCTCAACAGATATAACCTTCTTGGCCAATTCCGCCAGGATCGCGGCCTGATAACCGGAGCCGGTGCCTACTTCCAGCACCTTTTCCCCTCCTTTCAGCTCCAGTTTCTCCGTCATGATGGCCACCATGTAGGGCTGGGAAATGGTCTGGCCGGAACCGATAGGCATGGCAAAATCATCATAGGCGGAGGAGAGCATATTTTCTGGAACGAACAGATGGCGAGGGACCTTGCGGAAAGCATCCAGTACGCGCTTATCGGTTATCCCACGTTCTTTGAGCTGGAATTCGACCATATCGGAGCGGAGTTTATCAAAGTCCACGAAATCATTTTAACATGAAATTTTCAAGAAAAGGACCCGAAATACAATCGATGAGCACCATAAAATTCGAACGCCCTCTGCTCGAACGGCAGAGCAGTTTGCCTCCGATCGGGGGGCATACGGACGAGCGGGAGATAATGCGCCGGGAATATCGCCGGTTGACCGCCGGACTTCATAATGAGTTTTGCAGACGAAATCCAACCCTAGACAGCCGCACCCTCTTTCATCGGTTAAAAATTGAGCTCAAAGGCCTTTTTAACGATCCCGACCTGGTGGCCATCTATCGGAGAGGGGAAGAGGGGCATTTCCAGGATATGGCAGAGACGGCTTGGGTTGCCGGTGGAGCGGTGAACGCGCGCCTCCTTTATGTTCCGGATGTAAACGGCGGAGATGCTATCTTTTCGACCGGCGGATCGGTCCTGCATGCCGTTAAGATCCAAGGAGGTCATGACCTGGGATTATCCGCGGTAAGGGAAGGAACCTGGTACCGCTCCGCGGCGGTGACGGTTTTGGGGGAAGGCGAACAGCCGATCGGCTCCCTGGTTTTGGCCTGGCGGCAAAAACAGGATATTTTGTTGCATCATCCAAACGGCCGGATCGAGAAAAGGCGCGAGGCCTACCAGAAACTGGATCCCTTTGTCCACCTGGAATTTTTGGCCATGATCGGCCGGGATTTGACCAATATTTTTACGAATGATCCGCTGCTGGCAGCTAATTATCTTTTATAGAAAACTTGAGGGAGGACCACATTAATGGTTAGCGGTGTTTCGGAAAAGAGAGGGCCGGTAGATGCGCGATTTTTTCGGCGGATGCCGAGAACCAATCTAACGGAAAGCGAAAAAATAAGACGCGATTCGAGCGGCCTTTATTTAAGTCAGAGCGTGTATGAGCGGAAATATGCCAGATGCCGCTCCGCCGAAGATTTTAAAGCTTTGCTTAAAGAGGCCCTAGTGTATCTAACATCTGAAACCGACGCCTTTGGCAGCCGCTCACTTTCCATGCCCCCGGGAAGGATACATATTTTCCTTCGGGGATCCAAATTTGAAGAATGCGTTCCTCAAGAATTGGCGGATTTAGCCCGGAGGGCAATGGACGACAATCATTTATTTTATATGATCGATACCTCTTTTGGCGCGAGCGCAATCGATCCCGAGACCCACGCCGAGCAAAGAGTTGTTTACGTGATTAAGGGCGACTTCAGACCCCAAAGAGTTCCACAAGGATTGATTTTTAAGGATTTCTTTGTCGAGAAAGGATTCCCTGAAGCTTTGGGGATTTCTCGAGACCGGATCCCAGTCCGGGTAACGGCTCCCAATGGGGAGTTGCAGGAATGCCCGGCTTTTTTGATCCTTCCGCTGGTTAATTTATTTAGGGAGAAGGTGGGGGTAGCAGTGGTGGTGGGGGAGCGGGCCGGATTCCTGCTGCCGCAAGGGGACCTCGAAGCCCTCCGCTTATTGGGGATAAAAACCAGCAATTATTTTGATATGAACTGGCCAGCCAAATAACAAAAATCACGCAAGTTACCCCCTTATAATCCCGATATATATAGTAGAAAGACGCTATAGTAAAATATGGCGTCAGATTCCCCGCCTCCGCCGAGCTTCGGCGGGCAGGCCAAAAAGAGGAACAAATGGCAGATCCCAGAGCAATATATTCTGATAATCAACCGGTCAGTTGGGTAAGGCGTTGGTTAAGCGGACGACAGCCCCAACCGGCTGCTTCCACAGAAAATCCATCGCCCCTAAATCCCCAAGATGTATATTCTCCCTCCCAAAGCGAGGATGGTTCGCAATCAATGGCGACTAATGCTATTGCAGCTCCTGCGGTCCAGCAACCTGTCTCCACCCCTACGCCCACAGGAAATCCATTACCCTTAAATTTTCGAAATCCTACACAGCAAATAAATCTTGAGCCCGGCCAATTCGTGCGGATCTACAATGAGGAAGAAAACGACGTCTATACAGTCGAAACCGTGGGTTTGCCGAACGGTGAAATGATGGTTTTTATCGGCAGTGATCGTTTTCGGCAAACCTTTAGGGTCGGGCCCGGACAACATGAAACTTATATCTACCATGAATTAGCTATCTTTCGAAACGGCAACAATCTTACATTCACAAATCTTTCTACTTTGCCAAAACTCGCTGCCCGCCTTCATTCACAGGATGGCTCAAAGCCCTTAGATCCGAATCAGATGGTAGCTTCGAATAGACCTGAAGACCCAAATACTTACTCTTACGAAGTGGAATTCTTGGGATATAATTATTCGTTGATTGTTCGAGGGGGAACGGCCAGGGTTTGGGTAGAATCACCGGATGGAGAAATAACCGAACTGGGTTCTATAGATGATAGGATCGGTCCCTTCCTGAGGAATCCGGAAGGCATATATTTCTTCCCATACCATCTGACGGAACAGGGGATTGAAATATATTCGCTTACTCATCAAACAGCAGTTGAAACCGAAGCGGTGATAGACGATATTTCTCCAAATGTTTCCTTAAGAAGCGTGCCGGCCGGCGCGTTATCTGAATTAACCTACTTCGGTTTGAACCAATCTTTCCCCCTCGAAGGATCTGTTTCTTGGCTGCGGATCGATTTTGATCTGGCCGGATTGGAAAGACAGGTCTCAGCGGATTTTCGCAATCAAGCGCTTTTTCAGATATTTAACAGGCTAAAGGCAATCTGCCGCCAGCAGGGGATCCCTCATCCGGTAATCGTTATTGAGGGAGATACCCTTGCCATATATGAATCAAAAAATATTAGTCCGGCGGTTTGGGCTGCTCTTCAAGAGGCGATCAGCAACAGCGATCTTATCCGGGGATATCAGGTCTCGGCGCAGACGACCAATGGATCGGGTACCCCTGTTGTGGAAAGCGTGGAGGTGGAAGGTATTGTTTCTTACCAAATTCTTGATAGTACATCCGACCCCGAAAGCCGAGCTAGTTTAATCCCACCAACTTCACTCCCCGCCCCCGGCTTGATCTTGGGTTTCCCGGTGGTGGTTGATGAAGATGTGCTGTTTGTTGATAATCTTATGATCACAAAGATGAAAACTGCTTGGGAACATGCCCAAAATTTAACGAAATATGGAATTTATCCTGCCAGTATAAGGGTTCATGAAGAAGGGTTTGAAATAGTTGACGTGAACGGTGAGGTTATCGATCTGGTGAGCTTCGCCCAGTACGGCGGATTGACCCCCGAGCAGATTGCCACCCGCACCCCGGAGCAGCTGCGCGCGGCAGCCGTAGCCGATCTTAGGGCGTTTAATCCGGAATTGTTCGTTGCGCCCGGAGAATATAGAACCATCAAAATAGGAGAAAATATCCTGCGCGTGGTTAACCTGGGCGGACGATATATGGCAGCGGTGGGTCCGGAAGGGGCGGGCCAAGCTTTGGTCTGGCAGCCTTTGCCTTTATCCGGCGAAGAATTGGCGCTGGATGGCGGCCGGGTAATAGTCCGTCTGGAAAATGGAAATGTTTCAGCAAGAACGGTGGATGTTCAAGCCGAACTTACCGCAAGCTTTTCGGCTTTATTGCAGGCCGGGATCGCTCAATTAAGTCCTGGATTGAATAATTTAAAGATCGAGAATGGCAGAGTGCGCCTTGCGACCGAAAGGGAAGTGCCCGACGCCTTTTTGACCCTGATGCCCAGCGGCCGGATCGGGGTGGTCATCGCCAACCAAGAATACGAAGGTCTTCAGGAAGGATTTTCAGGTCTGGTGCGCAATTATAACAGCGCCCTGGCAGCTCCGAACGCCGATTACGCCGGCCTGCCGCAGGCGGAGCCACTAGCCCTGGTAATGCCGGAAGGTTTTGAAGATCTTCAATATCGTATCGGCAATGAGGCGGCGGAGATTTTGGCGCCGCATCTGGCCGGGCAGGAAAGCCTCGATACGCGCGGCTTGATCCGCGCCCTGCGCAAATTCCGGGATACCGGAGAGATCACGGGAGCCCTGGCCGAACTGGAAATGCCGGCGGAACAACTGGAGCAGCTGCGGGCTAAGCTGATCGAAGTGCATGGAGATTATGTCCGCGGACGGGTTTATCGTTTCGGGAAGATCGAGGAAGCGATAAATAACGGAGATCCCATGGACCAGGCAACTGTCGAAGCTAACCTCGAAACCCTGCGCCGCATCGCGGCCCAGCCCAACTTGACCGCACTTATCGGCGCCGACCGTCTGGCTGCCCTGCAAACCAAATTGGAAGCCAGGTTATCAACGACACCGGAACCCTTAACCCCCGCCGCACCCATCGCCAACCCGATCGTTGCGGTTTTAATGAACGATTATCATCTTACTGCGGCTCAAGTGGAACAGGTCATGGGGCTTTTCATCGAGCAGGGATTAAGCGAGCAAGAATTTACCTCCAAGCTGGCAGAGATAGCTCCCGATCTGGCGGCCAATATAAATCAGCTAAAACAAAAGTTGAACCAGGCCATCTTGGCTCAATTAACCGCTCTAGCCGCCGCTGATCCGGAGGCCACCGCCCGCCTGCAGGAACAATTTGCAATGCATGGCGGCCGGCTGGGATTTGGCGATATATTCTCCGAGATCGGCGAGGAATATATCCAGGAACATTCCCAGGGTGGGATCATGGCGGTGCTGGGCTCGAACAGCCCGATCCTGCAATTCCTTCTCGAGCCGGTTGTGGAAGCGGAATTCTGGACCTCCGTGGCGCGCGGCCAATTCGGCGCGCTGAAAGAATTTTTCTCGACCGCCATGCCGGCCACCGGAGCGGGCATCGTGGGGGCCAGTGCTTATAACGTCCTGCTGAATATATTTGGGGTTTCCAAAGACAGTTGGGCGCGGGGAGTGCTGCCGCAAGTAACGGTCGGGGTTTTGAGCGCCATGAATTATACGGCGGGCGCAAGCGGCGCTTTGGGGAGGACCTTAAGCCGCTTGCTCTCTAATCCTGTTACCCAAAGATTATTTGTGGCGCTGTCGTTAAACCCGATCATAACCGATGGGGTCGCCCGCCTGTTCGGAGTTACGGATGAATTTGAAGTGGGCGGCAGGATAGCACGCCAAGCGCATCCTCTCGCTTACGATATTATTTCCTCCCTCCCGGGCGTGGGGAAAGAATATGCAACCGGACTGATCAACATCTTTGATCCCGATGCCACCTATGATTATGAGATGGGATTAGCGGAACGCTCCGCCCAGGCGGAGATCACCGGCCAAAATGTAATTGACGCGCTTTCCGCCTTGACCCTGCTCTATATCGCGCAGAATCCACCGGTGCTTAATCCCGAACTTTACGGAGACATACCGCACCTGGAAATAACCGATAATCCGGAGGTGACGGACCCGGAATATTACCGGCAGTTGGTCGGCTACCTATCTCAAGCGATCGCCGCGCAGGGTCCGCAGGGTTTTGATCCTGCCTTGCTCGGGGGGACCGAAGAACTCTTGCCCTTCCCGCCCGCCGGGCTCAACCTGGCGGAGGCGGCCTATACCATGCTGGTGGGAATCGAATCTGGGGCGGATATTTCGGGACAAATACCCGTCTACCAGGCGCTGGGATTGATGGATGGACAAGGCCGGCCGATCGAAGGCAATTCTTATGTTGAGGAAGGCCGGCAGCTCTTAGCTTCCCGCCGGCAGAACGAAGAAGAGACGGGCTTGGTCCATGAGATCGCCAGCTTCATCGAACATGAGGGGGCGGAGGCGATCGATCTTATCCAGGGCACCAACCGTGAGATCGACCAGGCCGAGGCCACCGGACTTGTTCCCACCCTTGACGTCAACCTGCCCATGGAATTGCTGGCCGATATCCGCGGAGTGGAGAATATCGATCCCGCCCAACTGATGGAATATGTGATCGAACAAAATCAGGAAGCTATTGATGACCTTAAAGCCGCCCAGCAGAAGATCATCGATACCCTGCACCTGATCTCCCGCGCCCTGGCAGGTGAAGCGGTGGATATTGACTTCAGCGATCCCACGGTCCAGTCCGTATTAAAGTACCTGAAAAGCCGCCTGCCCGCCCAACCATAATATCCCCTTGACAAAATAGCCCCTTCTTTTATATAATTACACTTTGTCTGCCGGCGGAAGGGTGTTACGTCCACCATTTCGATTTTCAGCAGATTTTTTACCGAAATTTGTAGCAAAAATTTGGTGAGGGGACATATTGTGCCCTCACGGACTTTTTATTATGAGAGAGATTATTACTTTAGCTTGCACCAAGTGCAAGCGGAAAAATTATACGACGGGCAAGAACAAGAAGACGACGACCGGTCGATTGGAGCGGAACAAGTACTGCCGCTTCTGTCGGGCTCATACTTTGCATAAGGAAGAAAAGTAGTTCCGGGGTCCGGTGAGGGAAATAGGCCAGTAGCTCAACGGTAGAGCACCGGTCTCCAAAACCGGGGGTTGCAGGTTCAAATCCTGTCTGGCCTGCTCCTTAATAAAGGATATATATAATGAAAGACTGGATCGCAAAGATCAGGTCCTATCTCAAAGAGACCCAGGGAGAGGTCAAAAAGGTCGCCTGGCCGGGTCGGCAGTATGTGACCTCGGCTACTATCATTATATTGATAATTTGCATCATCATGGGGCTGGGAGTTACCGTGATCGACTGGGGCCTGGCCAAGATGATCCTGTTTTTGAACAAGGCTTTTTAATGATGGCAGAAGAAAATCAACCAGAGGTTCAGCCGCCGACCGAGGAAACAACTCCTCCGGCCCCGATGCCGCCGGCGGAGGAAATGGCGGAAGAAGCCAAATCCGGGGACCGGCGCTGGTACGTGCTCCAGACCTATTCCGGCCAGGAAGAATCGGTAAAGAACGCGATCGAAAGCAACCTGGATCTCATGAACCTAAAGAACAAGGTTTTTAAGATCCTGGTGCCCGAAGAAGAAGTGGTGGAGCTCAAGGGCAGCAAGCGCATCGAGAAGAAACGCAAGATGTTCCCGGGCTATGTTTTTTTGGAGATGGACCTCGATGATGAATCCTGGTACGCCATCCGCCAGACGCCCGGCGTGGCCCGCTTTATCGGCACCAAGGTCAAGCCCACCCCGGTCTCGGACCGCGAGATGCAGAGGGTGCTCAAGCAGATCGGCGTCAAGGAAGAAAAACTCGAAGTCGCGTTCGAGCGGGGAGAATCGGTGCGGGTGATCTCCGGGCCCTTTAGGGGCTACACCGGCACGGTGGATGAGATCAACGCCGACAAGGGCAAGCTTAAGGTCTTGATCAACATCTTCGGCCGGGATACCCCGGTCGAGGTGAATTTTGAGCACGCGGAAAAGTTAGTTTAATTATGGCTAAACCAAAAGGCAAAGAAGTAATAACCAAGATCAAGTTGCAGATCCCGGCCGGCAAGGCCAATCCGGCTCCGCCTATCGGCCCCGCCTTGGGCCAGCATGGCATCAACATCATGGAGTTCTGCAAGGCCTATAACGCCCAGACCAATGATAAAGGCGATACGGTTATTCCAGTTGAGATCACGGTCTACAAGGACCGGTCTTTTACCTTTGTGCTCAAGACCCCGCCGGCCGCCACCCTCATCAAAAAGGCGGCAGGCATCGAAAAGGGCTCGGGCGAACCGCTCAAAAATAAAGTGGGCAAGTTGAGCAAGGCCCAGCTCAAGGAGATCGCGGCCGTGAAACTCCCCGATCTCAATGCCACCAATGTCGAGGCCGCCATGAACATCATCGCTGGCACCGCCCGACAGATGGGGGTTACCATTGAGTAAGCGTTATCTGGAAATCTTTAAGCAGGTCGACCGCAGCAAGCTCTATAGCCCGGAGGCCGCGCTCGACCTGGTCAAAGCTACCGCCAAGGCCAAGTTCCCCGAATCGGTGGATCTAGCCATGAAGCTTAACGTGGACACCAAAAAAGGCGGGGTCTCGATCCGCGGCACCATTTCACTTCCGCACGGCAGCGGTAAATCCGTAAAAGTGGCGGTGCTCTGCAAAGGCGACAAGACCAAGGAAGCCGAAGAAGCCGGGGCGGATGTGGTAGGCAGCGACGACCTGATCCAAAAGATCAGCGGCGGCTTTTTGGGTTTTGATGTTTTGATCGCCACCCCGGACATGATGGGGGCGGCGGGAAAATTAGGAAAGATACTGGGGACCAAGGGCCTGATGCCTAACCCCAAATCCGGTACCGTGACCGCCGATATAAGCAAGACGGTCAAGGAATTCAAAGCCGGCAAGTTCGAGTTCCGCATGGACAAGGGTGGGGTGGTGCACTTGGTGCTGGGCAAGGCCGCCATGGAAAAGAAGGACCTCTTGGATAATCTCAAGACCGCAGTGTTGGCGGTCAACAAGACCAAGCCCAGCGGCACCAAGGGCGCTTATCTCAAATCCCTGACCCTTTCTTCCACTATGGGACCCGGCGTCCGTTTGGATGCCCGGGAAATGATCGGAGCGGAAGAATGAGAGAAGTAAAAGTCAAGCCCGAAAAAGAACAAAAGATTAAGGATATCGGCGACAAGCTGGGCCGCTCCAAATTGGTGATCCTCACCGATTACCAGGGAATGACGGTCAAGCAGATCACCGACCTGCGCCGAAAACTGGACCAACATCAGGCGGAATACCGGGTATTCAAGAACACCTTGACCATCCGCGCTTTACCGGAAGATAAGGCCCCGCTCAAGGAACATCTTTCCGGAACCTGTGCGATGCTTTTCGGTTTCGGTGACGTAGTGATGCCCGCCAAAACCCTGGTCAATTTTATTGCCGAAGCTGAAAAACCCAGGATCATCGGCGGCCTGATGGACGGCCAATTTCTGCCCGAGGCCCAGATAAAAAGCTTGGCCAAATTGCCCAGCCGCGAAGAGCTTTTAGCCAAGGTGGTGGGCGGGATGCAGGCCCCCATCCGGGGACTGGTCAATGTCCTGCAGGGGAACCTGCGCAAGCTGGTCTATGCTTTAAACGCGGTAAAAGACAAAAAATCACAAGGAGGTGAGTGAAGATGGCAAAGATCGATGAAGTTATTTCGACGGTTGAAGGTTTGACGGTGCTGGAATTGTCCGAGCTGGTCAAAAAACTGGAGGAGAAATTCGGGGTTACCGCCGCCGCTCCCATGATGATGGCGGCTGGGCCTGCCGCTGGGGCTGCCGGAGCAGAGGTCAAAGAAGAATTCGACGTAGTGCTGACCGGCACCGGGGATAAAAAGATCCAGGTGCTTAAAGTAGTGCGCGAGGTTACCGGATTGGGGCTTAAAGAAGCCAAGGACATGGTGGACAAGACCCCCGCTACCGTAAAGGCCGGCATCAAGAAAGCCGAGGCCGAGGAGATCAAGAAAAAGTTGGAAGCTGAAGGAGCTAAGGTAGAGATCAAATAATGAAAGAAAGAGTAAACCCGTTCCCCGCCTTGAAAAAGCGGAAAGTGCTGCAGCCACCGGATCTTCTGGAGATCCAGAGGGATTCTTTCGAGTGGTTCAAGGTCACCGGACTTAAGGAAGAACTGCGCGCCCTCTCGCCGATCAAAAGCTACGACGGCAAATGGGAGCTGGCTTTTACCGGCAAGGTCATCTTTGGGGAGCCCAAATATGACGTCCAGGAATGCCTGATCCGGGAGCTGACCTTCCAATCCCCTCTCAAGGTGGAGACCAAACTGATCTCCAAAGAGAGCAAAGAGGTCAAGGTGCAAGATGTTTTCATCGGGGACCTCCCCATGATGACCGAGCGCGGCACTTTTGTCATCAACGGGGCGGAGCGAGTGATCATCTCCCAGCTCACCCGTTCACCGGGGGTTTACTTTAAAGAAAGCAAGCGGCTGGAGAAGCTCGGCCGCCAGCTCTATTACGCCACCATCATCCCCGACCGGGGAGCGTGGCTCGAGGTCGAATGCGACGCGCATCTGGCGCTGTTCGCCCGCATCAACAAGACCCGTAAAGTGGGCATCACCACTCTTTTGTCCGCCATCGGTGCCACCGAACGGGAAATTTTGGAAGCCCTGACCGAAGGGGAATTCCGCAAGCGCACGCTCAAAGAAAGCCCCATCATCCCCAAAGAAGAAGCGCTGATCGAGATCTACAAAAAACTGCGGCCGGGAGACCCCGTTACCTTCGAGGGAGCGCAGGTCTATCTCACCAATCTGTTCTTCAATCCCAAGCGCTACGACCTGGGCAAAGTGGGCCGCCATAAGATGAACTTGAAACTGGGGATCAAGGTCGACCCGATCTTCCAGGTGCTCACCAAGCAGGATATCATCGGCATCACCAAATACCTCATCGCCCTGCACAGCGGCGAAGGGCTGACCGATGATATCGATCACCTCGGCAACCGCCGGGTGAGATCGGTCGGGGAGCTTTTGCAAAGGCAGTTCCGGCTGGGCTTTACCCGCATCGAGAGATTGATCAAGGAGGCCATGCTCACCAAAGACGTGGCCCGCGAGACCCCCCAGGCCTTGATCAATATCCGTCCGCTTTCCGCGGTGATCAAAGAATTCTTCGGTTCGTCCCAACTCTCCCAGTTCATGGACCAGACCAATCCTTTAGCCGAGCTCACCCATAAGCGACGCCTTTCGGCCTTGGGCCCGGGAGGGCTCACCCGCGAGCGGGCGGGATTCGAAGTGCGCGACATCCATCCCAGCCACTACGGTAGGATCTGTCCGATCGAAACCCCGGAAGGTCCCAACGCCGGCCTTATCGCCTCGCTTTCCACCTACGGCAAGATCAACCAATACGGTTTTATCGAGACCCCTTACCTTAAAGCAAAAGACGGGATCGTCTCCCACCGCATCGAATATTTAACGGCGGACGTGGAAGACCTGTACCGCATCGCTTCCTGCGACGTGCGGCTCGACAAGAACCGCAAGATCGTGGATTCCCAGGTGCCGGTGCGCTTTAAACGCGAATTCATCTTCTCCCCGGCCAAGGAAGTGGACTATGTGGGAGTGGATCCCATGCAGATCGTGGGCATCTCGACCGCCTTGATCCCCTTTTTGGAGCACGACGACGCCAACCGCGCCTTGATGGGCGCCAACATGCAGCGGCAATCGGTGCCCTTGTTCAAACCCGAAGCTCCCTATGTGGGCACCGGGCTCGAGCGCACCGTGGCCCGCGACTCCCGCACGCTGGTTATCGCTCGCAATTCCGGCAAAGTGACCCGGGTCACGGCCGAAGAGATCGTGGTTACCACCTCCTCGGGCAAAAAAGACACTTATAAGTTGGTCAAGTTCGGCCGCAGCAACCAGAATACTTTAGTGCACGAGCGGCCGGTGGTCTCGGTCGGGGACAGCGTTAAAAAAGACGACCTTTTGGCCGACGGCTCCGCCACCGCAGGAGGCGAGCTGGCCTTCGGGCGCAACGTGCTGGTGGCCATGATGCCCTGGGAAGGCTACAACTACGAAGACGCCATCTTGATCTCGGAAAAGCTGGTCAGGGAAGATGCTTTCACCAGCGTGCATATCGAACGGCTCGAGGTGGAAGTACGCTCGACCAAATTGGGCATGGAAGAGATCACCCGCGAGATCCCCAATGCCGGGGAAGAAGCGCTCAAGAACTTGGACGAGCGCGGCATCATCAAGGTCGGCACCGAAGTAGGGCCGGGCGATGTTTTAGTCGGCAAGGTCACTCCCAAGGGTGAGACGGAACTGCCCGCGGAAGAAAAACTGCTGCGCGCCATTTTCGGTGACAAAGCCCGCGACATGCGCGATACTTCTTTAAGGGTGCCTCCCGGCGAGGCCGGCAAAGTGATCAACGTGCGAGTGTTCTCCCGCGAAAAAGGCGACGAGCTTTCCCCGGGAGTACACGAGCTGGTCCGGGTGTACGTAGGGCAGCTGCGCAAAGTCTCGATCGGCGACAAGCTGGCCGGCCGCCACGGCAACAAGGGAGTAGTGGCCAAGGTTTTGCCCGAGGAAGATATGCCGTATTTGCCGGACGGGACTCCGGTAGAGGTGGTTTTAAATCCGCTGGGCGTACCTTCCCGCATGAACATCGGCCAGATCTTCGAACTGCTTTTGGGTTTTGCCGCGCATCATAAACAAAAGATGTATGAGATCCCGCCCTTTGATGAGATCGAAGAAGAGAACGCTTCGGTGAACCTCATCGAACGCGAGCTTAAAGATACCGGCATTCCCTGGTATTCCACGGTCGGAAAAGTAGAGCTTAGGGACGGACGCACCGGCGAGGCCTTCGAGCGGCCGGTAGCCGTGGGTTACACCTATCTGTTAAAACTGATCCACCTGGTGGATGACAAGATGCACGCCCGCTCGACCGGTCCTTATTCTCTTATCACCCAACAGCCATTGGGCGGCAAAGCCCAGTTCGGCGGACAGCGCTTTGGAGAAATGGAAGTCTGGGCGCTCGAGGCCTACGGCGCCGCCCATACCCTGCAGGAGCTTTTAACCGTCAAGTCCGACGATGTGGTGGGACGCTCCAAAGTGTACGAATCGGTCATCAAAGGCAAGCCAATGGAGAAGCCCGGCATCCCCGAATCGTTCAAGGTGCTGGTCAAGGAACTGCGCAGTTTGGGGCTGGATATGCGGACCATGAGCAAGGACGGCAAAGAGGTCAACCTCGATGAAGGCGGCAAGACCCTTCCCAAGGAGCTGCCCTGGAAGAGGAAGGAGTCCAGCCGATGAAATTATTAAGCAAGGGCGACGCGCTGGAATTCGACCATATCCAGATCGGGATCGCTTCCCCGGAGAGGATACTCTCCTGGTCGTTCGGCGAGGTCGAAAAGCCCGAGACCATCAACTACCGCACCTTCAAGCCGGAGCGGCGGGGGCTTTTTGACGAAAAGATCTTCGGCCCGGTCAAGGACTGGGAATGCCACTGCGGCAAGTACAAGCGGGTGCGCTACCGGGGGATCGTGTGCGAACGCTGCGGGGTGGAGGTCACCACTTCCCGGGTCCGCCGGGAGCGCATGGGCCACATCAAGCTGGCCGTGCCGGTGGCCCACATCTGGTACCTGCGTTCAGTGCCCGGCTACATGAGCCTGCTTTTGGATATGCCTTCCAAGTCGCTTGAAGAAGTGATCTACTACGATTCCTACATGGTCACCGAGATCAATGCCGGCATCAAGACCAAGCTCAAAGTGGGCTCGGTTTTGCGCGAAGGCGAATATGCCGAAGCCCGCGAAAAATGGGGAGAGGACTTTAAGGCCGAGACCGGGGCCAAAGGCGTCAAGGAACTGCTTACCCGCATCGATATCGGCCAATTAGTGGCCAAACTGCGGCGCGAACTTAAGCCCGCCGAAGGCCAGAAACGGCTTAAGATCATCAAACGCCTGCGCATCGCCGAGGCCTTTTTGGCCTCCGGCAACCATCCGGACTGGATGATCATGGACATCATCCCCGTGATCCCGCCGGATTTGCGCCCGATGGTGCAGCTCGAAGGCGGCCGTTTTGCCACCTCCGATCTAAACGACTTATACCGCCGGGTGCTCAACCGCAACAACCGCTTAAAGAAAATGATCAATATGGGCGCGCCCGACATGATCATCCGCAACGAAAAACGCATGCTGCAGGAGGCGGTGGATGTATTGATCGATAACGGCCGCCGCAAACGCGCGGTGGTGGGTTCGACCGGCCGCCCCCTGCGCTCGCTTACCGACATCATCGAAGGCAAACAGGGCCGCTTCCGGCAAAATCTCTTGGGCAAACGCGCCGATTACTCCGGCCGCTCGGTCATCGTGGTGGGCCCGCATTTAAAGATCCACCAGTGCGGCCTGCCCAAGGAAATGGCGCTGGAGCTTTTCAAGCCCTTCGTCATCCGCAAGCTGGTGGAGCGGGGCTTTGCCCAGAACGTAAAATCCGCCAAACGCATGATCGAACGCGGCGAAGTGATGGTATGGGACATACTGGAAGAGGTCATCAAGGGCCACCCGGTGATGTTAAACCGCGCGCCCACCCTGCACCGTCTGGGCATCCAGGCCTTTGAGCCCATTTTGGTCGAGGGTAAAGCTATCCAATTGCATCCTCTGGTCTGCCCGGCTTTTAACGCCGATTTCGACGGCGACCAGATGGCGGTGCACGTGCCGCTCTTGCCCGAAGCGCAAGTGGAAGCCCGCGTGCTGATGATGGCCAGCAACAACATCCTGTCTCCCGCCTCCGGACGGCCCATCATCACTCCCACCCAGGACATGGTTTTGGGCACTTACTATATGACGGTGCTGGATGAGGGGCAAGCTCTGGGCGCGGGACTTATTTTTGCCAACGATTGGGAAGCCATGGTAGCCCACGATCTGGACGAGATCCACCTGCACAGCAAGATCAAGGTCAGGCGTCCGGAAGGTATAATCGAGACCACCGTCGGCCGCATCAAGTTCAATTACACCATCAACCGGGTGGTCGACCGCAAGATCCCCGGGGCAGTCAAGATCCCTTACATTAATAAGCTGGTGGACAAGAAGATACTAGAAGCGCTGGTGCTTTCTTCCTTCCGGACTTACGGTGCGGCGGTCACCGCCGAGATCGCGGACGAGATCAAACGGCTGGGCTTTAAATACGCCACCATCGCCGGGGTCTCGATCGCTATCGACGACGTCAAAGTGCCGCCCAACAAAAAAGAGATCGTGGGCCGGGCCGAAGAAGAAGTGGCCGAGCTCGAGCGGCAAGTGCGCGAAGGGACGCTCTCCGTCAAGGAAAAATTCATCCGCTCGCTCGACATCTGGGGCGCGGTAACCGAAGAGGTCACCAATTCCATGCTGCAAGGCTTCGATAAATTGAATTCGGTCTACATGATGGCCTTTTCGGGAGCGCGCGGCAACGTTCAGCAGGTGAGGCAGCTGGCCGGCATCCGGGGACTCATGGCCGATCCTTCCGGCAACATCATCTCCATTCCCATTAAGACCAACTTTAAGGAAGGCCTCAACGTGACCGAATACTTCATCTCCTCCTACGGCGCCCGCAAGGGATTGGTAGATACCGCCCTGCGCACCGCCGATTCGGGATACCTTACCCGCCGGCTGGTGGACGTGGCCCAGGACGTGATGGTGGTGGAAGAAGATTGCGGCACGGAAGAAGGCATTGAGCTTTCAACTATTAGAGAAGGGTATGAGGAAGTGGTCTCGCTTTCGACGCGCATCATCAACCGGCGACCGCTGCATAATATAACCGATCCCTTATCCGGCAAAGTGATCATTAAATCCGGCGAGGAGATCGATGAAGAAGGGGCCGAAACGATCCGCGAAGCGGGCATCGAACATATCGAGGTCCGCTCGGCTTTGGGCTGCAAGACCAAGCGCGGGCTGTGCCGCATGTGCTACGGCCGCGACCTTTCGTCCGGCAATCTAGTGAATATCGGCGAAGCGGTAGGCACCGTGGCCGCGCAATCGATCGGCGAGCCGGGCACCCAGCTGACCATGCGCACCTTCCATATCGGAGGTGTGGCCTTGCACAAAGGGGCCAAGATCACGATCAAGAGCAAGCATTCGGGCGAAGTGCTCTTGGGCGAGGGCATGGAGATCAAGGAAGTAGATGACGATTCCGGGCACCCATCCAAGATGGTGACCCGCAGCGGCAACCTGATACTCAAGATCAAGGACAAGAAAGAAGAGTATCTGATGCCGGTGGGCGCTTTCCTTAAAGTTAAGGAAGGGCATATGGTCAAGTCCGGCGAAGCCCTGGCGGAATATGACAGCACTTACGATTACATCATCAGTTCCGGTACCGGACGGGTAAAATACCTGAACCTGGAAATTTTGCACCGCAAACGCCGGAGCGGGCATAAGTCCATCGACGAATATATCGCCAAGAAAGACGGCGAACTTTTCGTTTTCAATCCCCGCGCCAAGAAGGAATACACTATCGGCTCGGGTGTCAAGGTGTTCGTGAAGGTCGGCGACAAGGTTTCGGCCGGGGATGAGATCGGGAGCGGGGTGGTGTCTTCCGCCGCCGGAGTGGTGATCGAGGCCAAGCGCTCCGAGCTGACCATTGCCCAGGGCGAAAGCTACCTGATCGTGGCCGGCTCGCGGCTTTTGATCGAAGAAGGAGCGGAAGTCGCCCCCTATGAGGTGCTGGCTAAGGTAGAAAGCATTAGGAGCGATCCCAGCAAAACGCGCGACATCATCCAGGGTCTTCCCAAAGTAGAAAGTTTGTTCGAAGCCCGCCGTCCCAAGGACCCGGCCCTGCTTTCGGAATCCGAAGGCGTGGTCGCCATTTCGGAACGCGAAGGGGCGCGGCTGATTACCGTCACCTCCGCCAAAGGCGAGAAAAAAGAATATCTGATCCCCTACGAGGTCCGCCTGCGGGTGGCCCACGGGGACCGGGTGCGCAAGGGCGATGTTTTGACCGAGGGCACCATCAATCCGCACGACATTCTGCGCATCGTGGGAGTGCGCGCCGTGCACCGGTTTTTGGTCTCGGAGATCCAGAAGATCTACCGCTCGCAGGGCGTGGCCATCAACGATAAGCATATCGAGGTTATTGTCCGGCAGATGACGCGCCGGGTGCGCATAGTTTCGCCCGGAGACACCATCCTGCTTCCCGGCGAGCTTATCGACCAGGTACCGCTGCGCGAAATGCAGGAGAAGGCCAAAGGGGAGCCGCCCTCGGGCGAAGAGGTGCTCTTGGGCATCACCAAGGCCTCGCTGACCACCGAGAGCTTTATCTCGGCATCGTCGTTCCAGGAGACCGCCCGGGTGCTCACCGAGGCCGCGGTCAAGGGCAAGCAGGACGAGATGTACGGCCTTAAGGAAAACGTGATCATCGGGCGGCTGATCCCGGCCGGGACCGGTTTTGTCGATTATTTGAGCCTGGAACTGGTGCCGACTACAGGGGAGGCGGCGTAAAATGCCAACTATCAATCAACTGGTCAGACGAGGAAGAAAACAGAAAAAGTGGAAAAGCAAAGCCCCGGCTCTGGTCGGCAGTCCTTTTAAGCGCGGAGTGTGCACCCGGGTGTATACCACCACCCCTAAAAAACCAAACTCCGCACTGCGCAAAGTGGCCAAAGTGCGCCTAACGGGAGGTCTCGAAGTGATCGCCTATATCCCGGGGGTCGGACACAATCTGCAAGAACACTCGGTGGTTTTAGTTCGCGGCGGACGCGTCAAAGACCTGCCCGGTGTGCGCTATCACATCGTGCGCGGATCGCTCGATACCACCGGGGTCGAGAATCGCCGCCAGGGGCGCAGCCGGTATGGGGCCAAAAAACCCAAAGCAGAGGGGGCCAAATAAGCCATGCCTAGATACGGAAGGGTTCCCAAGAAAAAGATCGCGGCGGATCCCATTTATCAAAGCGAGACATTGCAGCGCTTTATCAACAAGCTGATGTATGACGGCAAAAAGAGCAAAGCTGAGGTCATCATTTACGAATCATTAAAAAGGATAGGCGAGAAGCTGAACCTTCCGCCGCTCGAGGCCTTCTTGAAGGTCTTAGATAAGATCACGCCCTTGATGGAAGTAAAGTCCCGCCGGGTGGGAGGCGCCACCTACCAGATCCCGGTGGAGGTTACCAAAGAACGTGGCCTGATGCTGGCCATGAAGTGGCTCCGGGAGGCCGCGCGTGAAAGGAATGGCCGCAGCATGGCGGACAAATTATCGGCCGAAATGGTCGATGCTTTCAATAATACCGGAGTAGCGCTCAAAAAACGGGAAGACATGCACAAGACGGCCGAAGCCAATAAGGCCTTTGCGCATTTCAGGTGGTAGGAGCAAAATGACCAGAACGCATCCGATCGAAAAATATCGCAATATGGGTTTTGCCGCGCACATCGACGCCGGCAAGACCACCACTACCGAACGGGTACTCTTCTATTCGGGAAGAGTGCACAAGATCGGCGATGTGGACGAGGGCACTACCGTCACCGACTGGATGGAGCAGGAGCGGGAGCGGGGCATCACCATCACCTCCGCCGCCATCACTTCCAATTGGAAGGATTGCCGCATCAACATCATCGATACTCCCGGCCATGTGGATTTTACGGTCGAGGTGGAGCGCAGTATGCGCGTGCTGGACGGGGTGGTGATAGTTTTCTGCGCGGTGGGCGGAGTGCAGCCCCAATCCGAAACGGTTTGGCGGCAGGCCACCCGTTACGGGGTCCCGCGGATCTGTTTTGTGAACAAAATGGACCGGGTGGGGGCCGATTATCTCCGCGTGGTCAGGCAGATCGAAGAGCGCCTGCATACCAATCCGGTATGCCTGCAACTGCCCATCGGGGCCGAAGATAATTTCCTGGGGGTGGTGGATTTGGTCGAAATGAAAGCCATCGTCTATAAGGACGAACTGGGGCAGAACCTGGAAGTGACCGAGATCCCCTCCGACCTGCTGGAGCAGGCCAAGGAATATCATGAAAAGCTGGTGGAAGCGGCGGCCGAATCCGACGATGCCTTGCTGGAAAAATATATGGAAAAACATACCCTGTCCAAAGAAGATATTAAAATGGGCCTGCGCAAAGGCTGTATCAGCGCCAAGTTCGTGCTGGTGGCCTGCGGCACCGCCTTTAAAAATAAGGGGGTCCAGCCGCTGCTCGATGCCATTATCGACTACCTCCCTTCACCGGCGGACATTCCCCCGGTCAAGGGACTCAATCCCAAAAGCGGCGCGGAAGATGAACGCCCGGCCGATGATAAAGCGTCTTTCTCCGGCCTGGCTTTTAAGATCATGGCCGATCCTTTTGTGGGACGGCTTACCTTCTTCCGCTGTTATTCGGGCGTCCTCAAATCCGGCTCCTATGTTTTGAACGCCACCAAGAACAACCGGGAGCGCATCGGGCGACTGCTGCAGATGAGCGCCGACAAGCGCGACGAGATCGACCAGGTCTACGCCGGCGATATCGCGGCCATCGTGGGATTAAAGAACACTTCGACCGGCGACACCCTCTGCTTGGAGGACGATCCGATTATCTTGGAATCGATCCAGTTCCCCGAACCGGTGATCTATGTGGCCATCGAGCCCAAGACCAAGGCCGACCAGGAAAAAATGGGCGTGGCCCTGGGCCGCCTGGCCGAAGAAGACCCGACCTTCAGGATCAAGGGCGATCCCGAGACCGGACAGACCATCATCTCCGGCATGGGAGAGCTGCATCTCGAGATCATTGTGGATCGCATGCTTAGGGAATTCAAGGTAGATGCCAATGTGGGCAAACCGCAGGTGGCCTACAAAGAAACCATCCGCGGGGCCTGCGAAGTGGAGGGCAAATTCATCCGCCAGACCGGCGGCCGCGGGCAATACGGGCACGTGTGGCTTAAGCTCGAGCCCCTGCCGGCGGGCAAGGGTTTTGAATTCGAGAACGACATCGTGGGCGGATCGATCCCCCGCGAATACATCCCGGCGGTCGAGAACGGCATCAAGGATGCCATGTCCACCGGGGTCTTGGCGGGCTATCCGGTGATCGACCTTAAGGCCACGCTGTTCGACGGCTCCTACCACGATGTGGACTCTTCCGAGATCGCCTTTAAGATCGCGGGCTCTATGGCGCTCAAGGAAGGCGTGCTCAAAAGCAAACCGGTGATGCTGGAGCCCACCATGGCGGTGGAAGTAGTGGTGCCGGAGCAATACATGGGAGACGTGATCGGGGACCTCAACAGCCGCCGGGGCCGTATCGAGGGCATGGAAATGCACGCGGGCCTCCAGGAGATCAAAGCCAAAGTGCCGCTCTCCGAGATGTTCGGCTACGCCACCGACTTGCGCAGCCGCACCCAGGGCCGCGGCAATTACACCATGGAATTCTCCAATTACGAGGAGGTTCCCAAGAATATCGCCGAAGGCATCATAACCAAGGCAAAGGGGAAATAAATGGCAAGCCGATCAAAGATCAGGATCAGGTTAAAAAGCTACGACCACCGCCTGCTCGACCAGTCGGCGGTGAAGATCGTGGACACCGCCAAAAGGGTGGGGGCTTCGGTTTCGGGACCGATCCCTTTGCCTACCGATATCGAACGGGTCTGCGTGCTGCGCTCCCCGCATGTCGACAAGAAATCACGGGAGCATTTTGAGATCCGGACCCACAAACGGCTGATCGATATCCTCGAGCCGCCGCGCGACACGGTAGAAGCATTGATGCAGCTCGATCTGCCCGCGGGAGTGGATGTGGAGATCAAGCTAAAATGAAAGGCGTCAAGTTGGGCATGACCCAGGTGTGGGACGACAAAGGCGAGATCACCCCGGTGACGGTGGTTAAGGCCGCCGAGGGGGCGGACTTGGTCTCCTTTAAGCCGGGCGACCTGGTCAAAGTGACCGGGATTTCGATCGGCAAAGGCACTGCCGGCACCATAAAGCGCTGGCACTTTCACCGGGGCCCCATGGGCCACGGCAGCAAGTTCCACCGCCTTCCGGGATCGATCGGCGCGGGCACTACGCCGGGCCGCGTGGAAAAAGGCACACGCATGTCGGGACGGTTGGGGAACAAAAAAGTTTCGGTCAAGAACCTAAGAGTGGTCAGAGTGGACGCCGAAAAGGGACTGTTGCTCATCAAGGGAGCGCTCCCGGGGCCGGGAAAGAACGCGGTCGAAGTGAACAAAGCATGAACTTAAAATTATTGGACCAAAACGGAGCGGAAGTGGGACAGGTGGAGATGCCGGTCTCGCTGACCATCAAATTTAAGCAAGACCTGGTCTATCGCGCGCTCAACTGGCATTTGGCATCGTTGCGGCAGGGAACGCATTCCACCCTCACCCGCACCGAAGTGCGGGGCGGCGGAAAAAAACCCTGGAAGCAAAAAGGCACCGGCCGCGCGCGAGCCGGCAGCATCCGTTCCCCTTTATGGAGAGGCGGTGGAGTGATTTTCGGCCCCAAACCGCGCGACCATTCTTTTGCCCTGCCGGTGAAGATGCGCAAACACGCCCTGGCCTCGGTGATCGCCGAGCGGGCGCGGGAGGGAAAAATTATGGTGCTCCAGGCCTTAGCCCTGACTTCGGCCAAGACCAAAGAAATGGCCAAAGTTCTGGTACAGTTAAAGATCGCAGGCGTGAAAAACCTGATCGTTGCCCAACCCGTTGAAGAATCCGTTCGGAGAGCGGCGCGCAATTTAAGCTCCACCCGGCTGGTCTCGCCGGGAGAACTTAATATCCATGATCTATTGAATTGCGAGAACCTGATCGTGACGCGGGAAGCGCTGATCAAATTAGGGGAGAATTTAAAATAATGGACGCCACTGCCGTAATTATAGAGCCGATCATAACCGAAAAAGCGGTGATGATGAAAGAGACCGGCGAATACGTATTTCGGGTGAATCCCAAAGCCAACAAGATCGACATCCGTCAGGCGGTCGAGAAACTATTTAAGGTCAAGGTAGCCGCGGTCAATACCGTTAATTTACATAAAGGCGGCAAAAAGGCCTATGTCCGCTTGGTATCAGGAAAAATAGAGGAGCTTGAGGTCTAATGACAGTCAAACAAAAGCGACCAACTTCGCCCGGGAGCCGTTTTTGGATCGCGGATACTTTTGATGATATTACCAAATCCCATCCGGAGAAAAATTTACTTCGGGTAAAAAGACGCCTTGCCGGCCGGGGCTTTAAAGGGCGCATTTCCATGCGGCACCGGGGTGGAGGCGCCAAACGGCAATACCGGCTTATTGATTTTAAACGGGACAAGGACGGGATGCCCGCCCGGGTAATAGGGATCGAGTACGATCCCAACCGCAACGTGCGGATCGCGCTTTTGGAATATACGGACAAGGAGAAACGTTACATCCTGGCCCCCCTGGGATTAACCGACGGGGACGTGGTTGAATCCGGCGTAGAGGCGGAGATCAAGCTGGGCAACTGCCTGCCTTTGAACAATCTCCCGCTGGGCACGGTGGTGCACAACGTGGAAATGCGGCCGGGATGCGGAGGGCAATTAGCCCGCTCGGCCGGCGCCTCGATCCAGATCTTAGGCAAGGAAGGTGAATTCGCCATCCTCAAACTGCCTTCGGGCGAGACCCGCCTGATCAATCTCAAGTGCCGGGCCACGGTGGGGCAGTTGGGGAACCTCGACGCCAAGAACGCGGTCATGGGCAAGGCCGGGAGAAAACGGCACCTGGGCAGGCGTCCGGAAGTGCGCGGAGTGGTGATGAACCCCTGCGACCATCCGCACGGCGGCGGCGAAGGCAAATCCGGCATCGGCCGGATCCAACCGGTCAGCAAATGGGGCCAGCCGGCTTTGGGCTACAAGACCCGGCGCGGAAGACGGGCTTCCGACCGGTTCATTATCACGAGGAGGAAATAATCTTGGGCAGATCTCTTAAGAAAGGACCGTTCGTGGACGATCATCTTTTAAAGAAAGTGCAAAAAGCCCTGCAAACGGGCGACAAAAAGGTCATCAAGACCTGGTCGCGCCGTTCCACCATCGTGCCGGAGATGGTGGGCTTAACCTTTGCAGTGCACAACGGCAATAAGCACATTCCGGTCTATGTGAGCGAGAACATGGTAGGGCACAAGCTGGGAGAATTTTCCTTGACCCGCACTTTCCGCGGGCACTCCATGCCTACCGAGAGGGCCGCGACCTTAACATGACGGAAGTAAAGGCCCAATTCAAGTATTTGCGCGGCTCCGCCCAGAAGATGCGGAGAGCGGTTAATTTGGTAAGAGGCAAGCGGATCGCAGAGGCGCTGGGGATCTTGCGCATGGTGCCCAACAAAGCGGCGCGGATAGTTGAAAAGCTCCTCAAATCCGCCCAAGCCAACGCCAAACATAATTATAAGCTCGACGAAAAGAATTTGGTGGTCAAAAGCATCTTTGCGGATACCGCGACCATCATCAAACGCATGCGGCCCCGGGCGCGGGGACGGGCTTTCCCGATCAAGAAGCGTTTAAGCCATATCACGGTATTTGTCGGTCCAAAGGAGGCATCGAGTGGGACAAAAGGTTAATCCCCGCAGTTTCCGGCTCGGCGTTATAGAGAATTGGGATTCGGTCTGGTTCGCCCAAGGGGTCGAATACGGTAAATATTTGGCGGAAGACCTTAAGATCCGCAAATATCTCAAAGAAAATCTTTATAAGGCCGGGATCGCCCGGATCATTATCCGCCGCCGGGCCAACCAGGTGGAGATCGATATTTATACCGCTCGCCCGGGATTGATCATCGGCAAGGGCGGACGGGATGTCACTTTGGTGCGCGACACTTTGGTAAAACGCCTGGGCAAGCAGGTACAGCTCAATATCTTGGAAGAGCCCAATCCCGAGGCCTCGGCGCAGCTGGTGGCCGAGTCCGTTGCCCAACAGCTCGAAAAGCGCATCTCCCACAAACGGGCCATGAAGCAATCGGTGACCCGGGTGCTGCGCGCGCACGCCAAGGGAGTAAAGATCGCGGTCTCGGGACGATTAGGCGGCTCCGAGATCGCCCGTTACGAGTGGTATCGGATGGGGAGAGTGCCCCTCCATACCCTGCGCGCCAAGATCGATTACGGATTCGCCGAAGCCATGACCATTTACGGCAAGATCGGCGTCAAGGTCTGGATTTACAAGGGCGAGGTCCTGCCCCAGGCCGCTCCCAAAGCGGAGGTAGCCAGTGGTATTGCAGCCTAGGAAAACCAAATTCCGCAAACGTCAGAGGCGGCGCAACCGCGGAGTGGCCAGCCGCGGCAACCAGCTCCAGTTCGGGGAATTCGGCCTGCAGGCCTTATCTCTGGGCGCGATCAAGGTCAACCAGATCGAATCGGCCCGCAAAGCGCTGACCCATTTCTTGAAGCGGGGCGGAAAAGTGTGGGTTAGGATTTTGGCGGATCGGCCCTATACCTCGCGTCCGGCGGAAACCCGCATGGGCGGCGGCAAGGGAGATCCGGTGGGCTTCCACGCGGCGGTGAAGCCCGGCCATATTTTGTTTGAGATTGCCGGGGTGTCGCGGAAGGACGCGGTAGAAGGCCTGGGTTTGGCGGCCTTTAAACTTCCCATCCCGACCCGGGTGGTGAGCAGCCGATGAAAACCGAAAAATTAAGGGAAAAGGACCGGGACCAGCTTTTAGCCGATGCGGCGGCCCTGCGGCTGGAGCTCAAGAACTTGAGGTTTCAGAAAGTTAAGGGAGAGCTTAAGAACACGCACAAGATCAAGGCGACCAAAAAGGACCTGGCCCGCATCTTGACGATTTGGGGAGAGAAAAAATGAAAAGGAACATCAGAAGGACGACCGAAGGCTGTGTATTGCGTAAAAGTTCCGATAAGACCATCGTGGTAACGGTGGCGCGCGTCTTTCAGCATCCGCAATACAAGAAAGTGATCCGCACCTTCAAGAATTATCTGGTGCATGATGCCGAAGGGAAGGCGCAGGCCGGAGATCTGGTCTTGATCCGCACCACCCGGCCCCTCTCGGCCCGGAAGAGGCATATTTTGGTCGAAGTTTTAGGCAAGGGCAAGGTAAGCCAAAGGGAGCTGCCCGCAAAGCGAGAAAAGGAAGCAAAAAGTGATACAGGTAAGGACCAACCTACAAGTAGCTGATAACACCGGCGCCAAGAAGCTGCAATGCATCCGCATTTTGGGCGGCGGCAACCGGCGTTACGGGAGTGTCGGGGATGTCATCGTGGGAGTGGTCAAAGAGGCCGCCCCCCACATGCAGGTAAAGGACGGAGAGATAGTGCGGGCGGTGGTGGTGCGCGTGGTCTTTGCCCTGCGGCGGGACGACGGCTCCTATATCCGTTTCGACGAGAACGCCGCGGTGATCATCGACAAAGAAGGCAATCCGCGCGGGACCCGGGTCTTTGGGCCGGTGGCTCGCGAACTTAGGGAGAAAAATTATATGAAGATCATCTCCCTGGCTCCGGAGGTGCTCTGATGGAGAAACTTAAAAAGGGAGATCAGGCGGTGGTGCTCTCGGGCAAAGACGCCGGCAAGCGCGCCAAGATCATCCGGGTGTTTCCCGACAAGAGGAAAGTCGTGCTCGAAGGAGTAAACGTGGCCAAAAAGCACCAGCGGGCCACCCAAAAGTTCCAGGGCGGCATCATCGAGAAGCCGCTGCCGCTCCATCGCTCCAAGGTGGGGCTGATCTGTCCGCATTGCCACGAGGTGACCCGCAGAAGGATTTGCACCGAATGCGGAGAGCCGCTGGATAAGGTGAAATAAGATGCGGTCATTAAAAGAAAGATATCATAAGGAAGCCGTCAAGGAATTGAGCAAAAAGTTCGGCTATAAGAACGTCTGGCAGGTTCCCCGCCTGGTCAAGGTGGTGATCTCCCGCGGCGTATCCGAGGGCTCCAGCAACCCCAAGGCGGTCGAGATCTCCCAAGCGGAGCTTAGCGAGATCGCGGGGCAATTCCCCATGATCACCTACGCTAAAAAATCGATCGCGAATTTTAAGCTTAAAGCCGGCGATCCCATCGGGCTGGTGGTGACCTTGCGCGGCGAACGCCTCTTCCTTTTCTTGAACAAGCTCATCAACATCGCCCTGCCCAAAGTGAGGGACTTTAGGGGCCTGTCGCCCAAGTCGTTCGACGGACGGGGGAATTATTCTTTTGGGATCCGGGAACAGCTGATCTTTCCCGAGGTCGATTACGACAAGGTGGACAAGGTTAGGGGCATGAACATCACCATCGCGACCACAGCTAAAACCGATGCGGAAGCTAGGGAACTTTTATCCCTTCTGGGGATACCTTTTAGGAAGTAAGGCAGGGGGAATATGGCAAAAAAATCCTGGTGGGAAAGATTAAGAAAGGGAGCCAAGTTCGACGTCCGGCACCATAATCGCTGCGGCGTCTGCGGCCGGTCGCGCAGCTACCTGCGCAAGTTCGGGGTCTGCCGCATTTGTTTTAGGAATCTGGCCAGCTGTGGACAGCTCCCCGGCGTCACCAAGGCCAGCTGGTAAGGAGATAAAGGATGAATGATTCGTTGTCGGATATGTTTTCGCGCATCAAGAACGCTTTGGCCCGCCGGTCCGAGACGGTGGACCTGCCTTCCGCCCGGATGAACGCCGATGTGGCCAAGGTTTTGGTGGAGGAAGGTTATATCATTAAGCACGAGACCTTAACCCGTGGCACCAAGAAGATCATCCGCCTCACCTTAAAATACGGCCGCGATAAATACGGCCGCCCGGCGATCGCCGCGATCCAGCACCTAAAAAGGGTCAGCCGTCCCGGGTCGCGCGTTTATATGGGCTGGGAAGACCTGCGGCCGGTGCAATCCGGCTACGGCACCTCGGTGTTGTCCACTCCCCGGGGAGTGATGGCGGGAGGGAAAGCGCGCCATGAAAAATTGGGAGGAGAGGTTTTAGCTTATGTCTGGTAATCCTTCGACTCGCTATGCTCGCTCAGGACAAGGAGAAATGAATGTCTAGGATAGGAAAACAGCCGATTGAGGTGCCGGCCGGGGTTGAAGTTAAGGTCCAAGGCCGGGAAGTGCTGGTCTCGGGGCCTAAGGGTAAACTTAAACAATTAATCGACCCCCGCATCAGCGTGAAGCTGGAGGATAAGAAAGTTATCTTGTCCCGCCAGGGCGAAGACAAATCTGCACGCGCCCTGCACGGCCTCTATCGCGCGCTGATCAATAATATGGTGGTTGGGGTCAAGGATGGATTCACCAAAACCTTGGAACTTTCCGGGGTGGGCTACCGCGCCGCCAAAGAAGGCAAAAAACTGGTGCTTCAATTGGGGTTCTCCCATCCGGTCAATTTCGATCCTCCGGAAGGCATCGAATTTACCGTGGAAGGCCAGAACAAAGTTAAGGTCTCGGGCATCAGCAAAGCCCTGGTCGGGCAGATCGCCGCCGACATCCGCGTCTCGCGCCCGGTAGAACCTTACAAAGGTAAGGGCGTTAAGTACGAGGGCGAGATCGTCCGCCGCAAGGCCGGCAAAGCCGCCAAATCCGCCGGAGGAGCAGCTTGATATGAAACGACGCAAGGTGATCGGGAATAAAGAACGTCCGCGGCTTTCGATCTATCGCAGTTTATCCAATATTTACGCCCAGGTGATCGACGATGACCAGGGCAAAACCCTGGCCGCGGCTTCTTCTCTCACGCTGACCGGTAAAGGGAAAAAGAAATTGAGCAAGACCGAACAGGCCAAAGAAGTAGGCCGGTTGGTGGCGGCAGCAGCAAAAACGGCCGGGGTAGAAAAAGTGGTATTCGACCGCGGCCGGTTCCTGTATCGAGGCCGCGTTAAGCTTCTGGCCGATTCCGCCAGAGAAGGGGGACTCAAGTTTTGAGAACTAATTACCAGCGGGAACCGAAAGAATTCGAAGAAAAAGTGGTCCAGGTGCGCCGCGTGACCAAAGTGGTCACCGGAGGCAAACGCATGGGCTTCCGCGCTTTGACGGTGGTGGGCGACCGCAAGGGCCGCGTGGGCATCGGTATCGGCAAGGCCGCCGAGGTCTCAGCCGCCATCCGCAAGGGGGTCGAAGCCGCCAAAAAGGCCATGATCACTTTTCCTATTTCCGGCACGACCATTCCCCACGAGATCACCGGGCGCCTGGGGGCCAGCGAAGTTTTGCTGCGGCCGGCCGCCTCGGGACGCGGGGTTATCGCTGGAGGAGCGGTGCGGGTGGTGCTGGAGCTCGCCGGCATCCGCGATATCGTGGCCAAGAACATCGGCAGCAGCTCCGCCATCAACTGCGCCAAGGCCACGGTGGAAGCCCTGATCAATCTTAAAAGACAGGAACAGCAAGAAGAACTGCGGGGCCGGCCCTTGAGGGTGACCAGTGCTTAATTTAACGAACCTTAAACCGGTCCGCGGTTCGCGCAAAAGAAAAATGCGCGTCGGCCGCGGAACTTCTTCCGGCCACGGCAAAACCTGCGGCCGGGGGCATAAGGGACAGACCAGCCGCGCCGGCGGCACCAAGGGCGCCCGTTTCGAAGGCGGCCAGACCCCCCTTTACCGCCGCCTGCCCAAAAAGCGGGGATTCAATAATATCCTTTTCCGCAAGGAATATGAGGTCATCAATCTCGACGACCTTAATAAATTTGACGGGGAAGTCAATCTGCTAAAGCCCGACCTATTGGTCAAGGTGCTGGGCCAAGGCGAGCTGAAGAAAGCCCTCAAGGTGACCGCCAACAAGTTCAGCCGGTCGGCCAAAGCCCAGATCGAAAAGCTGGGAGGGAGCGCCATTGAACATCCTTAAGGCCTTCTTCAATATCCCCGACCTGCGCCGCAAACTGCTCTATACCATCGCGGTGCTGGCTATTTTCCGCCTGGGGGCGCACATCCCGGTGGCCGGGGTGGATGCCAGCAAACTGGAAGCCATTTTTGGGCAGGGTAATCTTATGGGATTTCTGGACCTATTTACCGGAGGGGCCTTATTGCGTTTCTCCATCTTTGCCATGGGCATCGTGCCTTACATCAACGCTTCGATCATCATGCAGTTGATGCAAGTGGTGGTTCCCCAGCTCGAGGCCCTGGCCAAAGAAGGGGAATCCGGGCGTAAGCAAATCGCCCAGTACACCCGCTACCTTACCGTGGTTTTGGCGCTGGTGCAGTCGGTAGGGATATCCTTTTGGCTGCGCGGCGTGATGCTGCCCACCATGAGCTTCCCGCTTTTTCTGTTCGGCACGGTGGTGGCGCTCACTGCCGGCTCAACTTTAGTGATGTGGCTGGGCGAGCTTATTACGGAAAGAGGCATCGGCAATGGGGCATCGCTCATCATCTTTATCGGGATCGTGGCCCGCATCCCGGCTTATGCCGCCCAGACGGTGACCTTGATCCGGGGTGGAGCGTCGCCTTTTGGGGTATTGCTGCTGATGATCTCGTTTTTGGCCATGATCGTGGCCATCGTGATCGTGCAGGAAGGCCAGCGGAAGATCCCGGTGCAGTATGCCAAACGCGTCGTGGGCCGCAAGATGTACGGCGGCGGGACCACCTACATTCCCCTGCGCATCAATCAGGGCGGGGTGATCCCCATCATCTTTGCCTCTTCGGTATTGCTGTTCCCCGCCACCCTGGCGCAGTACATTCCTCTGCCTTTTATGCAAAATGTGGCCGGCTGGCTCTCTCCCAGCGGCGGGCTGTACATGCTGTTGTATTTCCTGTTGATCTTCTTTTTCACTTATTTCTACACCGCCATCACCTTTAATCCCAAAGAGCTGGCGGAGAACATTAAAAAATACGGCGGTTTCGTCACCGGGATACGCCCCGGCAAGCCCACCGCGGATTTTTTGGAGTACTCCATTTCGCGCCTGACCTTGGTGGGGGCGTTGTTTCTGGGGATCATTGCGGTGGTGCCGACCATCGTGGAAGGGCTGACCAAGATCACCTCTTTCCAGGGATTGGGCTCGACCGCGCTGTTGATCATGGTGGGCGTAGCGCTGGATCTGGTTCGCCAGATCGAAACGCACCTTATCACCCGCCAGTATGAGGGACTGCTGGCTTGATATTGATATTTATGGGCCCTCCCGGCTCCGGCAAGGGCACCCAGGCCAAGATGCTGGCGGATAAATTGGGTTTTCCGCACATCGCTTTAGGGGACATTTTGCGGGAATCGATCCGGATGCAAGACGAAGTGGGCCTTTTGGCCAAGGGTTTCGTGGAAGCGGGAAAACTGGTGCCGGACGAGGTGACCATCCGCATCACGCGCGAGCGCATCGCTAAACCCGATTGTCAGCGGGGTTATATTTTAGACGGCTTTCCCCGCTCGCTTAACCAGGCCCAGGCGCTCGATGAAACGCTTAAAGGGGCCGATTACCGGGTGGTTTATTTTGACGTTCCGCTTAAAGCTGTGATCGAACGCAACGCGGGCCGCTGGTCGTGTCCCAATTGCGGAGCGGTATACCATTTGAAGTTCAACCCGCCTAAGCAGACGGGTATCTGTGATCGGTGCGGTGAAAAGCTTTATCAAAGGAAAGACGATAACGAAGAGGTCATCCAGACCCGCTTTGTGGTCTACGAACAGCAGACCACGCCTTTGATCGGGTACTATTCTAAGAAGGGAAAACTGGTAAAGCTTAATGCCGAGGCGGAAATCTCCGAGGTCGGTTCGCGGCTGCAAAAAGCCCTGGGGATATGATCCTGATCAAAGATCAGGATGAGATCCAAAAGGTCCAGGCGGCCTGCCGGGTAGTGGCGCGGGTTTTTAAAGAGATCGAGGGCCGGATCAAGGCGGGGATCTCGACTTTGGAGCTGGATACGTTGATCGAGGAGTTGATACGGAAGCAGGGAGCCCAGCCCGCTTTTAAGGGCTATCGGGGTTATAAGCATGCGTCCTGCCTTTCGGTCAACGCTGAAGTGGTGCACGGCATCCCGGGGATGCGCCGGCTGCAGGAGGGCGATGTGATCGGGGTGGATATCGGGGCGATGCTTGACGGCTTTTACGGGGATGCGGCGCGGACCTACGCCATAGGCGAAGTAAGCGGCCAGGCCCGCAAGCTTTTGCGCGTCGGGGAAGAATGCCTGACGCTGGCGATCAAGCAGGCGCGGGCTGGGAACCACCTGGGGGATATCGGCAGCGCGATTGAGCGGCACGCCGCACGCGCCAAATTTTCGGTGGTGCGCGATCTTTTCGGGCACGGGATCGGACGATCACTGCATGAGGATCCGCTGATCCCGAACTTCGGGACGGGGGGACAGGGAGCGGAGTTGAGGCCGGGAATGACCCTGGCCATCGAGCCCATGGTCAACGCCGGGGGCTCCCAGGTTTTAACCCTGTCCGACGGCTGGACGGTGGTGACGGCGGATAATTCTTTGTCGGTGCATTTTGAAAATACGGTGCTGGTGACCGAAGGAGACCCGGAGGTGTTGACCAAGTGACGGGAAAAGATCTGATCGAAATGGAGGGAGAGGTTACCGAAGCCCTGCCCAATGCCGTGTTTCGGGTGAAGCTCGAGACCGGGCAGATGATCTTGGCGCATGTCTCGGGGAAGATCCGGAAAAATTTTATCCGCATCCTTCCCGGGGACAAGGTGAAAGTGGAACTTTCTCCCTACGATCTAAGTCGCGGAAGAATAACCTTCCGCATGAGGTGAAGATATGAAAGTCAGAGCGTCGTTAAAAAAGATGTGCGATAAATGCAAGATGGTGCGCCGGGGCAAATACTTGCGGGTGATCTGCGAGAACCCCAAGCACAAGCAGAGACAAGGTTAAGGAGGATTAAATGGCCAGAATCGCCGGGGTGGATCTGCCCCCCAATAAAAGAATAGTGATCGGGCTTACCTACGTGTACGGGATCGGGCCGTCCATAAGCGGCAGGTTGCTTAAGGCCTGCGGGATCGATCCCAATGTCAAGGTGAAAGACCTGAAAGAAGACCAGGTGGTCAGGCTCCGGGAAGCCATCAAGAGCATCCCGGTCGAAGGGGACCTGCGCCGGGACGTTTCTTTGAGCATCAAACGATTGATCGAGACCGGCTCTTACCGCGGTGCCCGGCATCGCAAAAACCTGCCGGCCCGCGGCCAGCGTACCCGCACCAACGCGCGCACGCGCCGGGGCAAGCGCAAGACCGTGGGATCGGGTCGACGTAAGGAGGAAAAGACATAATCTATGGCTGAACAAGTTAAGAAAAAGATCAAGGTCCGCAAAGGAGTGACCAATGGGGTGGCCCACATTTTGGCTACCTTCAACAATACCATCATTACCATCACCGATCCAAATGGCGGGGCCATCTGCGCCTCTTCCGCCGGAGCGGTGGGATTTAAAGGCACCAAAAAGGGCACTCCCTTTGCGGCCCAGTCCGCCGCCGAAGCCGCCGGACGCATCGCGCTCGAGTCCGGGGTGAAAGAGCTCGATGTGATGGTCAAAGGTCCGGGATCGGGGCGGGAGACCGCCATCCGGGCCCTGCAGGCGGTGGGCCTGCAGATCAATTCCATCAAGGACGCCACCCTCATTCCCCATAACGGCTGCCGTCCCAAAAAGCGGAGGAGAGTGTAAATGCGACTGATCAATTACTGCAAGCAATGCCGCCGGGAAGGCGAGAAGTTGTTCCTCAAGGGGGAGCGCTGTTTAACCCCCAAGTGCGCGGTTGCCCGACGCGCTTATCCGCCCGGCCCCCACGGGGAAAAGCCCACCCGGCTCACCGAGTTCGGCCGCCGCATGCGGGAAAAACAAAAAGCCCGCCGCATTTACGGATTGAGCGAAAAACAATTCAGGAACTATTTCGAACAGGCCTCCCGCGCAGTGGGAGTTACCGGCTTGCGGCTGCTGCAGCTGCTGGAGATGCGGCTGGACAATGTGGTCTATCGCCTGGGGTACGCCCCCTCGCGCCAAGCGGCCCGCCAGCTGGTGCGCCATGGTTATATCAAAGTGAACGGCCGCAAGGTCAATATCCCTTCCTACCAGGCCAAGGTGGGACAGGTGGTGGGATTGAGGCCCGAGCGGCTCGAGAAGATCGCGGAAAAAATGGCCGAGCTTACCCCGCCGGCCTGGCTAAGCTTTGAAGCCGACAAGACCGCCAAAGTGGTGGGCCTGCCCACCCGCGATGATACCGAAAAGCTTATCGAAGATTCAGCCATCGTCGAGTACTATTCAAGGTAAAAAGGAGGGCAAACCGTGATAATGTTAGGCGAGAAACCCTGGGTTAAGAACGAAGAAGAGACCGCTACTTACGGAAAATTCGTGGTGGAGCCGCTGGAGCGGGGATACGGCGCGACTTTGGGCAACGCCCTGCGCCGGGTGCTTTTGGGATCCCTGACGGGGGCGGCCATCACCGCGGTCAAGATCGAAGGCATCTCCCATGAATTTTCTACCATCCCGGGGGTAGTGGAAGAAGTGCTGGAAATATTGCTCAATCTCAAGGAGATCGTTTTCCGCTCCTATTCGGACTCCCCCAAGGTCATAACCCTCACCGCCAAAGGCAAAGGGGAAGTATTGGCCGGAGCGATCGAGCACGACGCGGAAGTCGAGATCGTCAATCCCGACCATAAGATCGCGACCCTTGAGGGCAACGGCAAGATCAGCTTAGAGATGATAGTGGAGCGGGGAAAAGGTTTTGTACCCTCCCAGCGCAACAAAAAGGCCACCCTGCCCATCGGTTATATCCCCATGGATTCCATCTTCTCCCCGGTGCTCAAGGTGAACGTAGGCACCGAAGATGTCCGCGTGGGGCAGGAGATCAATTACAACAAGCTGGTCCTGCAAGTGTGGACCAACGGGGCGATCAAGCCCCAGGAAGCGGTGGTAGAAGCCGCGCGGATACTTTCGCGCCACATCGACATGTTCGTGCATCTGGGGGCGGCCATGGATGTTTTGGGAGCAGGCGGCGAGGCCAAGGAAGCGGTGGAATCCCAGGTCTTTGAGATGAGTTTAGACGATCTCGAGCTTTCGGCCCGCTCGCTCAATTGCTTAAAGAAAGCCAACATCAACACCGTGGGAGAACTGTTGGCGCTTACGGAGCCCGAACTGATGAAGCTTAAGAATTTCGGGGCTAAGTCCGCGACCGAGGTCAAGGAAAAGCTGGCCGAGTATAAGCTCTCGCTCAAGGGCGGGGAGGAGGCCGGGCAGTGAGGCATCGCACCGGTAACCCGAAGTTCGGCCGGCCTACCGACCAGCGGTTGGCAGGGGTTTATCAGCAGGCCGGGGCGTTGATCGAACACGGCAAGATAAAGATCCTCTTGGTGCGCGCCAAACAGGTGCGCCGCATAGCGGAGCATTTGATCACCCTGGCCAAAAGGAACGATCTCCACAGCCGCCGCCAGGCCTTAAAGGTATTAAAGCACCGGGATAAGGTTAAAACCTTGTTTGCGCTCGCGTCCCGCTTTGAAGGAAGGGCAGGGGGATTTACCCGGATCATTAAAACGGGATTCCGCCGGGGAGACGCAGCGGAGATGGCGGTTTTGGAGCTGGTGTGAGGTAAAAAAAAATGAAAAAAGCAACTTATTCGGCCAAGCCGAAAGATATCAAGAGAGCCAATTTTATCGTCAATGCCGAAGGGCGCACCCTGGGACGCCTGGCCACGCGGGTGGCGCACGTTCTGCGCGGCAAACACAAGGCCACTTTTACCCCGCATCAAGACTGCGGGGATAACGTCTGCGTTTACAACGCGGAAAAGATCCAGGTTTCCGGCGGAAAAGAAAAAAAGAAGACCTATTTTACCCATTCGCTCTATATCCGGGGCGATAAACTGCGCACCTTTGAAGAAGTCAAGGTCCGCGATCCCCGCCGGATCATCATGCTGGCGGTAAAAGGCATGCTGCCCCACACCCGGCTGGGCCGGAAGATGATGAAAAAATTAAAGATCGTGGTAGGGCCGGCTGTAGAGACCGGCGTCGAGCTTAAGTATTAAGGAGGATAGTTTGATGGCTGAAGAAGAGAAGAAAAAAGCAAAGAAGACCGCCGCTCCCAAGAAAAAGGCCACAACCCGGGCGGTCAAAAAACCCAAGGTCAAAGAAGAAGTTAAAGAAGCTAAGATCAAGGCCGAAGTTCCGCCTGTGGCTCCGCCGGTCGTGCATCACGCGGTGCGGAAGCCCAAAGCCCCCAAGGTGAAAGTGGAAAGGTTCTACGGCACCGGGCGCCGCAAAGAAGCCAAGGCCAAGGTTTGGCTTTCCCGCGGGGAGGGCAAAATAATGGTCAATGAGAGGCCTTATGAGGACTACTTCTGCAAACGGCCGGTGCTTTTGAATATTGTGAACAAACCTTTGGTGCTCCTCCAAGGCGGAATAAAATTCAATATCGATGCCGAAGTGTTCGGAGGAGGGGTTCCTTCCCAGGCCGACGCGGTGCGCATGGGCATTGCCCGGGCGGTGGTCCTGGCCCTGCCCGAAAAGCACCAGCAATTCAGGACTTTGGGATTGCTCACCCGCGATCCGCGCGAAAAAGAGCGCAAGAAATACGGGCTTAAACGCGCCCGCCGCGCCTTCCAGTATACCAAGAGGTAAGATCATGAAAATTGAAAGACATTATGAAGAGTTCATGGAGCCAAAAAAGGTGGAAGAGGGCGGACTGATCCGGCTTTCCGGCAAGTTCCTGCTCGACCACGAAGAAGAGATCGTGAATCTGATCAAGCACGAAGGCCGGATCGCGGAACAGCGGGACCCGGACCACCGGGTAAAGAACATCGAAAAGAAGAACGGCGGCATCGAGGTCGAGATCACCGACCACAACCTGGCCTTGCATATCGGCAAGGCCATAACCCACGCCTATAAGGGCGAGCACGAATACAAATTCCTGAAAGGCGAAAAATACGTAGAGGTTGACTGGCAACGGGACTAAAGAGAAGGGAGCTGGTATAAATGTCTAGAAAGCTGGTAAAGTATTCACTCATGATCCCCGGCCCCACCCCCATCCCCACCCGGGTTTTGGCGGCCATGAACCACGACATGATCGGCCACCGCGGTCCGCTGTTCTCCGCGGTGATGAAGGGGGTCATGGAGGACCTCAAGTGGGCTTACGAGACCAAGAACGAGATCTTCGTTTATCCCTGCTCGGGCACCGGCGGCATGGAAACCGCAGTGGTCAATACGCTTTCTCCGGGAGATAAGGTCATAGTGCTCAACATCGGAAACTTCGGCTCGCGCTTTGCCAAGATCTGCAAGGCTTACGGCGCGGATGTGAACGATGTTAAATTCGAGCGCGGGAAACCGGCGGATCCGAAAGTTCTCGAAGCGGAACTCAAGAAGGGCCCGGTCAAGGCGGTGCTTTTCCAGCAGAACGAAACTTCAACCGGCGTCTTAAATGATGTTGAGACCCTGGCCAAAACCGTCCGCAAACTGCAGCCGGATGCCCTGGTCATTGTTGACGCGGTTTCCGGCATGATGGCGGCGCCCTTAAAGACCGATGAGTGGGACCTCGACGTGGTGGTCTCCGGCTCGCAAAAAGCTTTCATGGTTCCGCCCGGAGTAGCGGCGGTCTCGATCTCGGCCCGCGCCTTTAAGGCCAACGAAACTTCCAAGATGCCCAAGCATTATTGGGATTGGGCCCTGATGAAGGCCGAAGCTCCCAAGGGGCATACTTACACCACGCCGCCGGAATCTTTGATCTTCGGCATGGCGGAAGGGCTTAAGATGCTTAAAGAAGAGGGCCGGGAGAACGTCCACGCCCGGCACAAGTTCAACCGCGATCTGGTCCGCACTGCGGCCAAGGCGCTGGGGCTCAAGCTTTTGGCCGACGACGCCCACGCTTCGCCCGCGGTGACCGCCATTTGCCCGCCCGAAGGCATTGACGGCGAGGCGGTGAGAGCGGCGATGAGGGATGAATTCAACGTTGAGGTCGCGCCCGGCCAATCGGAGCTTAAGGGTAAGATCTTCCGCATCGGGCATCTGGGCTACATCGATTCGCTCGATATCATCGGCGCCTGGGCGGCGATCGAAGTGCTCTTTAAGCGCATGGGCGCCAAGATCAACTTCGGCAATGGTGTCCGCGCCGCGATGGAGATGCTTTAACCAATATATTTGTGGAATTAGAAAATCTACTAAAAGAAATCGATCAGAAAAAAGTCAAAATCGATGCGGCCCGGCCTTTGCCGAAAATAATCCTGGATAAATTGACCGAATATCTCGATATTGAATGGACCTACAACAGCAACGCCATCGAAGGCAATACGCTGACGCGCGAAGAAACCATGTTGATATTAAAAGAGGGCTTGACCATTTCCGGCAAAAGCATGCGGGAGCACCTGGAAACCACCAACCATAAAAATGCCATCGATTACTTAGAAGAATTGCTGACGAAAGTCGAACCGATCACGCAGGAAGACATCAAACGTATCCATTTTCTTGTTCTAGAAGGCCTCAATAACGATAATGCCGGTAAATATAGAACGGTAGAGGTTTACATTTCCGGGACCACTCAAATTTTGCCGAAACCGGAAGCCGTCTCCGGCTTGATGCTGGAGTTTTCCAAATGGCTGGTAGAAAGGCAAGAGCGCCGGGATCTGCATCCGGTTCGCCTGGCGGCGCAGGCCCATTATAAGTTTGTCGCTATCCATCCCTTTATCGACGGCAACGGGCGCACCGCCCGCCTGTTGATGAATTTGATCTTAATGAAAGACGGCTACCCGATTGCGATCATTGAGTGCGAGACCGAAAAAAGAAAGGCATATTACGCGGCGATCAGGGCGGCCAACACCGGCAATCTTGCTGTCTTTGAACGCTTAGTCGCCGAATACGTCGACGCCACTGCCGATAAATATCTCGGGTCAATCCCTAAATAATTTGACGCGATTTGCCCTCGATGTTATTATTAAGGGTGGTAAACCTAAAGCTCACCCTCCAATACGATGGCGCTGACTTCTCCGGTTTTGCCGCGCAGCCGAACAAACGCACCGTCCGCCAAGAATTAGAAAAAGCCCTCTTAAAACTATTTAAAAAACCCGTCAAGTTCTTTGCGGCCTCGCGCACGGATGCAGGCGTACATGCTCTTGGGCAAACCATCAGTTTCAATTCAAAATTAAAAATTCAAAAGTCAAAATTAAGGTATGTATTAAATAATCTTTTGCCGGAGGATATAAAGGTGGTTAGGGTCGAGGTGGTTAGGCCGAATTTCAACGCCCGCTTTTCTGCTAAGAAAAAAAGATATGAATACCTGCTCAAGACCGGCAAAGATTTTCCGGTGGTGCTCCGCAAACTGGCCTGGCAGATTCAATATCCTCTCGATATCTCCGCCATGAAACGGGCTGCAAAATACCTCATAGGAAAACATGATTTTACTTCTTTTTGCGCCTCGGGAGCGAGGGAGGGAAGCAAGGTCCGGACCATCTACCGGATCGTTATTCGCAAAGTAAAAAGATACGGGGCCAATCTTCTGGCGATCGAGATCGAAGGCAACGGCTTTCTCTATCGGATGGTCAGGAATATCGTGGGGACCTTGGTGGAGGTGGGGACGGGGAGGATCAAGCCCGACGAGTTAAAAACGATCCTTAAAGCGAGGGACCGGCGGAAAGCCGGGCGCTGTGCCCCTTCCCGGGGGCTTTATTTGATAAGGGTTTCCTATTAAGTTATAATTATAAAGGAGGAAAAATCATGAAAGTTTTAGCTTCTGATAAGATCGCTGAAGTCGGATTAAAGATGCTCCAGAATGCGGGGATCGAGGCCGAGATGAAGACGGGGCTCCCCGAGGAGGAACTGGTCAAGATCATACCCCAGTATGACGCCTTGATCGTGCGCTCCGAGACCAAGGTCACGCCCAAAATAATCGAGGCGGGCAAGAACCTAAAGATCATCGGCCGGGCGGGGGTTGGGGTGGATAACGTAGACCTGCCCACCGCCACCAAACGGGGCGTGATCGTGGTCAATTCTCCCGAAGGCAACACTGTGGCCGCCGCCGAACACACCTGGGCCATGCTGTTGTCCATGGCGCGCTCTATTCCTCAAGCTCATTTAAAATTGAAGGGCGGGGTGTGGGATAAAAAGTCGTTCAAGGGGGTCGAGGTTCTCAACAAAACCCTGGGCGTGGTAGGGCTCGGCAAGATCGGCCGGCGGGTGGCTTCTTACGCGCTGGGAATGGGGATGAATGTCATCGTTTCCGATCCTTTTGTGACCGAGGACTACGCCAAGGGACTGGGAGTTAAATTGGTGGACCTCGAGACCATCTATAAGGATTCCGACTTCATAACCTTCCACATCCCCAAGACCAAGGATACCCTGGGGATGATCAACGCCCAGGCCATCGCCAAAATGAAGAAAGGCGTGCGGTTGGTGAACGTGGCGCGGGGTGGCATTATCAACGAGGCCGACCTCTATGAGGCCTTAAAAAGCGGCAAGGTGGCCGCCGCGGCGCTCGATGTTTTTGAGAAAGAGCCGACAGAAAAATCGCCGCTTTTCGAGCTCGATAACATTGTGGTTACCCCGCACTTGGGCGCTTCGACCGTTGAAGCCCAGGTTAACGTGGCGGTGGATGTGGTGGAGCAGATCATCGAGGTGCTCAAGGGCGGGGCGGCGCGCTCCGCGGTCAATATCCCCTCCATGAAGCCCGAACTGCTCTCCCCGGTTAGGCCTTACATGAGCATTGCCGAAAAATTGGGTAAACTGGCCGCCCAGGTCATAAAGGGAGCGATCAGCAAGGTAGTAGTCGAATATTCCGGCGAGGTTGCCGAGTGCAACGTGGCGCCGCTTACCACCATCGTGATGAAGGGACTGCTCGAGCCCAGCATGGATGTGAAGGTCAATTTCGTCAACGCCCCCCTGATCGCCAAAGAGCGGGGGATCGAGATCGTGGAAAGCAAGAGCAAGGAGGCCAAAGATTTCGCCTCCCTGATTTTGGTAAAGGTTAAGACCGAAAAAGAAGAGCGGGAAGTCGGCGGCACGGTCTTTGAAAAGCTGGGAGACCGGCTGGTGGCTATCGACGGCTACCGGGTGGACGCCAATCCCCAGGGTTACCTTTTGATCATAAGCAACATCGACAAACCGGGTATGATCGGCAAGGTCGGCACCTACCTCGGACAGAAGAACATCAACATCGCCAGTATGGATGTGGGGCGCATCAAGGTGGGGGAGAAGGCGGTCATGGTGATCAATGTGGACGCTTCGGTTCCCGATGAAGTGTTATCCGGCCTGACCAAGATCGAAGGGATCTCTGCCGCGACCGTCGTTAAGATCTAAATGCGCTTTTTCTGGCAGAAGAAGAAGGTAGGGCTCGTGCTCTCCGGGGGTGTGGCGCGCGGCATGGCCCATATCGGGGTCCTCAAATCACTCAAAAAGCATAATATCCCCATAGATTTTATTGCGGGCACCAGCGCGGGGGCCTTGGCCGGCATATTTTATGCCGCCGGCTGGGAGCCGGAAGATATTGAGAAGCTGGCCCGGCGGCTCAATTGGCTGAACTATGTGCATCTGGGCCTCAACAAGTTCGGTCCCTCTACCACCGAAGAGCTGCAAAAGCTGATCCGGGAAAATCTGGGGGACATTAAGCTTGAAGAGCTCGAGATCCCCTTCGCGGCAATCTCGTGCGATATCAAGACCGGGCGGGAAGTGATCTTAACCGAAGGCAAGGCGGCTTATGTCGTGGCCGCCAGCTGTGCCTTTCCCGGATTTTACACACCCTTAAGGCACGGCTCGGACCTTTTGGTGGATGGCGGCATCGTGGATAATCTGCCGGTAAAAGTGGTGCAGGATATGGGGGCGCATTTCACTATTGCGGTAGATGTGGTGCCCGGCTATTCGCTCAAGCACGAGCCGGAAAATGTGGGACATATGCTGGGGCGGGCCTGGGACCTTTTGATGCGAAAGACCTCTCTAGAATCTCGCCAGTTGGCCGATGTCCTGATCGAGCCTGATATCCCCGAAAACATCTGGCATCTGGATATCGACAAGACCCCCAAACTCATCAAGGTAGGGGAGGAGGCGGCCGAAGCGCGGATATTTGAGATCAGGGCGAAGTTGTTATTGAAGCTCTAGGTTCTTATATAAATATTTTGTTGGGGGGGGGCGATCAAATGACATGGATTGGCTAATCAGATTGATTATTGATTTTTCATTGATAATTGCAACAGTATGGACTAGTAATTGGTTTCAGAGTCGTAATAGAATCGAAGCTTATAGGCAAA